>Ga0307987_1000131_pt1 | contig 45568 bp, 46 predicted proteins | sample EllFjometagen181_FD_203157 | JGI IMG/M metagenome (GOLD analysis project Ga0307987, IMG submission 203157) | Marine microbial communities from Ellis Fjord, Antarctic Ocean - #181 | ecosystem: Environmental > Aquatic > Marine > Unclassified | place: Southern Ocean | collected 2014-10-08 | reverse complement strand
AAAAAATACTCTACTGAATATATAGTAGATAAAGTTTCCGCATTACAAAATAAATTTGTATCTATTACAGGGGGGAATCCTTTTGAGAATAAACAAACATATAAATTAATACAAGAATTAAAAAATTCTGGATTTACTATTTCTATAGAACATCCAGGAGTAGTAAAAAATTTAAAATATGAACTTAAAATAATTAAAATCGTTGATTTTATATCTTTTGATTTAAAACCACCTTCAGCTAAAGTAAAATACAGAATAGAAGATTTAATAAATTTATTAAATTCTTTTTCTAAAAAACCTTTTCAATTCAAAGGTGTTATCAAAGATATAGAAGATTTAAAATTTTATAAGAAAAAAATACCTTATTTAATAAAAAAAGTCGATAAAGTTAATAGGAGTACATTCTATTTACATCCTTGTTGTGAAGAAAATAATTACAATAATCTAAATTCTAATATTATAACAAAAGTTATAAAGGCAATTAGCAGTAAAAATTCTCCTGATAATATTAGATTAGGATGCCAATTACATAAAGTATTAAATGTAAAATAATAATTAACACTATATAAATCAATAAAAAGGATAACAATAACTATGGAAAAATATACAACTGTTTTTTGTGCAAACCCAGACTGTGGGCAAGAATTAAATGGAACATGGGATGACTTTAGAGTAAAATCTAATGATAAAGTCGTAGATTTATTTAAATGTCCTAAATGTGGAACAGAACATAATCCTGATGATATGCCTATATCAGCTATAGAAGTTACAGGATCTTATAAAGCTGATACTAAATTTATTGTTATAAGGGGTCAGGAGATAGTAGGTGAATTTAACATTAAAAATATTTTTGAATCTCATGGCAAACATTATATACATGTACCTTCTGCTATGTTAATTGGTGCTAAGTTTTATAGTGTGCCAAACAATGCAAGTATATCAGATATATTAATAGCCATAAATAGTAAAAAGGTGGAGTAATGTCAAAAACAATAGTTGAAGAACTACAAAAATTATCAAACTTGTATGGTTTGAGAGGGTGCTGTAAAAAGAATATGTGTATGCACCTTAAAGCTAAACTTGCTATTGATCGTATTACAGAACTTGAACAAGCTTTATTTGATGTTTGTAAAAGTATAGAATGTTATCAATTTACTGTTGAACCCATTAAACCTGAAAGAGATTGGGATGAGTATGATTATATGATGGCACCACTATGGAAAAAAGCATACCAAGTTTTAAATAATGTTAAACAAGATATTATTAGAATAGGTATTACGAGTGGCATGAGAGGAATCTTTCCAGTTATGTATAATAATGAAGATGGGCCTATTCAAACAGGGTATATATGCAAGGATAATAATGAATGTATTAAAGCAGCTATTAATTGGGCTAAAGATGAATTTGGAGATAGGTGGGAAATTCACTGTGATTATAAATTAAGTGATATTAATAAAGAAGGATAGTACATTGACAAATTTACTATTAAAAACAAAAAGAAAGTTAAAAAAGTTATTAAGCATTGTGAAGATAAAATTAGATTGGGCTATGAAGTTTATTTAAAACAAAAAACAAAAACATAAGGTAGTAATTATAACTAATCCTTATTACAAATTTTTGTGATATTAAATAATCCTGCTATAAAAGGTAATTTTTTATTTTTAGGCCTTTTTTGCTAGGTTAATAAGCAATTCTACTAGGCTAATTGGTAGTTTAGAGACGCTAATTCTCCACTATTTTGATAGTCGTACTATATATAGGCAGAATCAGTATTAGTAGTAAAATCAGTAACTTACAAAAAAGGTTAATATAATGATTAAAAGAACATATTAACATTTTTTTTTACTCTTCAAATCTTTATCTTCTATCTTCTATCTTTATCTTCTATCTTCTATCTTTATCTTCTATCTTCTATCTTTATCTTCAAATCTTTATCTTCTATCTTCTATCTTTTTATCTTCTATCTTTATCTTCTATCTTTATCTTCTATCTTTATCTTCTATCTTTATCTTCTATCTTTATCTTCTATCTTTATCTTCTATCTTTATCTATACCCTTAGTTTCGCAAATCTTATGGTAAAAAATACGTAGATTTGTCAATCCTTACATGTATACCCGCTTACGTTATAGTAAACTACTAGTATAGATCAAAGAGCCCTAATTGAAAATATACGTGCAAACATATAAAAAATAAATACGTATAAATAACACGTATATATAAATTGTTATCAGTTTACATACAATGGTTAAAATTGATAATAGGAGGTTTTATGAACAGTCCCAAAGGGTACATTTTAGATAGATACCCGGTAAACAAAGAAGTGCCTAAATATATAAAAGAACTTATAAATAGTATTCCAAACATAAATTCAGAACCTTGGTTGAGGCATGATTGTTATAGATTTTTTGCACAGATAGTTGGTTCAACCTTTATTAGGGGGCAAAATAAGAAAAAGTACCGATGTTGGGATAGTATACCAATGTATTCTAAATTACTCGAAAGAAATTTTCATAGGGGCTTTAAACCGGCTAAATTGTTTAAGCATTATATGGAATGGCTCCCACACAGTATAAATAATAAGAAATCAAGAGAGTATAAGCTAAATTCAGATATTTTAATAAATATAACTGATCTTTACGATGGTAATTCAGATTGTAAATACAATCTAATGACTTACACTTCTAGTAAATTAAAACCTTTAAATAACTTAGTTTCGTATCATGAAGGTACTAAGAGATTTAATCAACCTAAACTTATCATTAAATCAATTAATAACATTTCAGAAGGATTAATTAATACAAAACAAATTAATAAATACGCGGATAAAATTAGAAAAAAGTTGAAAAATAATCCTAAGAGTAAAAAACTTAGTTTCATTATTATAAATTATAATATAGCTATGTCTACTTTTAGAGTTCAAGGTTTAAAACATGTTAAAGGAGATCTGTATAATTACACTCCTGTGCATGAGGTTCTAAAAACAGGCAGGCTAATAGAAAGAGGTGGTGGTTTTCAAAATGCAAATAGATACTTTAAATATCTACTTTTAATGGATACTGGTTATGTTAATTATGATTTGAAGTCGAGTCAGGCATATGTTTTACAACAATTTTTTGATAAGTTTGAAATAGAATGTGAATGGTTGGATAATTACTTAGAGTCTAAGGATATTAAAACTAAAATAGCTAAAAAATTAGGTATAACAGTAGAATTATGGAAAAAGTTTTTATACTCTATATTTTTTGGATCTACTCTAGGAACTAATAATCGTTTATATTATATAAATGGTGAAGAATTTGAGATTCATAGAGCTTCTGTTTGCGAACTATTAAAAAAAGACTATCCTAATACTTATAAAAAAATATATGAAAAAATATATAAAGAATTAAGAGAATTACTATCAGCTTCTAAAAAATTAAGATCAAAATTACTGGTCTCGAAAGATAAAACAATTTCATATAAATCTAATGGTGCTAGATACTGGAAAAATGCTAGTTGTAAATTTTTAAAAGAATTTTGCATGGTAGATGGTGAGTTATATAATACAGAAACTATGAAATTAGCTACTAAGAATGAATCTTCAAAATTTAAAAAGCAGTTAGCAGCTTTTATATTGCAAGGAACTGAATCTAGCTTCATACACAATCTAACTAATCTTTGCAGCGATAACAATATAAAAGTGTTTCATAATGAACATGATGGATTAGTAATGGAAAAACCAGATGAAAAGGTATTTAAAAGATTAATTAGGAAAGCTAGTTTACTTTCCGGCTTTAGAAATCCTATTTTAGTTGAAAAACCATTATGCAGTAAGAAAGAAATTAAAAAATACGAAGATTTACTTAATTAAAAAAAGGGGCACAGTATGATTAAAAAAATTATAGATGGTAAAACAATTAAAATATATTTGGGTTATATTACTGATAAAGAGTATTATCTAATAGATCGCGCATTAGTAGAAGATACTACTTATTCTTTGAGGATGGATGGGTTAAACGATTATGGTGGTGAGTATAGAATTGAATACGATACATCCGAGGGAGGGGTTGATATATATGCAAAAGATTGTTCTGGTCAAATGACTGTTATAGGTCGTATGCGTGGTAATTTCCTTGGTGAGTTTTATAGCAGTAGAATTACAATTGAAAATATTAAAAAAAATATTAAACAATATAAAAATAATGAGAAATTATTTTATCTCAAACGAGTTGAGTCTGAAAAATTATGTAGTCACTATAATATGGATAAATATAGGCATAAATTTACTAAAAAGAATAATAGGTTAGTTAAGAAAATTCTTATGGATTTTTATGAGCAAACTTTTGATAACTTGTCTGACATAGATAATAGGATTAATATTTTACTTAAAGATTTTTATATAAATAAGAATAAAAAGTTAGAAAAATAATTAATAACTATATAGATCATATTAGATAGTTGAATCTAATAGAAATATAACTATTCTTAAACCTGATAAAGAATTACTTGATGATATTAAAACTATTAAACCCAATCACTTAAACCTGCTAAGAGTGTGTAAAATTGATAATTACTGATAATTTAAGTACCCTCAAAAGTAGTGATTAGTGGCTCTAATCAAGGGTTTTAAACCTTATGACATAACTTTGCAAATCGTTGTATTAAGTAATTTTGTATCAAAGTTACACACCGAAGGTGTATTATTTATTTTAAAATCTACATTTACTATTATTTAATTTTTAATCTACTAACGATTTTCAGATTAAGTAATTCAAATAAAACAAAGGAGTATTTATCATGCCTAACTACATCAGTATGGATGGAGAATCACTATGTTTAACCTGTATATATAAGAAACAATGTAGTATTGTTAATGATGATAATTATAAGATTACATCATGCAACTTCTATAGTAGTACTACCACGAAGCTAAAGACTTCATAGTTTCCTTGTGACTCCACTATGAAAGTACAGATATATATAATAAATCGTTTATATTATTACAATTGTCAAACAGGGATAATTAAAAAATAGAGCTGATTAGCTATGTTAATAACCAGATTGTTATAGCTAACACACAAGGTAAACGGTACATTTTACCTCATTTTTAAATAGTCGTGTAAATCATAGCAGATTATAATATATCGTAGAATTGCATTCTAAGGAGGGTAAATGGGGAAAGTAAAGATTACTAAAAAGATACTAGTTTGTTTAAATACGCCACAGAAAGAGGTTAAAGACTTATTAGAGAGTAAAAATTTAAATTTTAAAATGATGCTTGATCCTAAGCAAGAACTTGGTATTCAAAAAAGAACTATATTTGGTTTTACTAGTTTTGAAATATTACAGCATTTCTTAAATATATTAAAAAGACCACCTGTTTTATGGGAAAATCCTAGTTTGGTTAAGCATATAAGTTTAAATCAACCTGTTATACTTCTAGATTCTAATATAAATAATTCAGGACTTATATTCTTTAAAAACTTAGATTATAAGAAATTACTTTTAATGACTAAAAGAAAGTTTAATTATTGTTCTGATATAAAATTTGAAAAGTGTAGTACTAAGCATTTAGGTAATGGTTCTATTTTATCTGTATTGTTTAATACTTTTTTATCAAGTTTGCCTGATTATATTTATGAACCAACCATTGTAGCATTTGTAACTGCAATTGAAACGCAAGATTATAAAATTTTTGATGATTACATAGTAGATAATAGATTACTTACAGATGAAAATAAAAAAGTATATACTGAATTATCAGAATACCTAACAACTATTAAAAAAGAAATAGAATATTTAGTTAAGGGTGATAAAATAAAACTTCGAAAGATAAAAGATAAAACCATAAAAGTAAGTCTTGCTAGATTAAGATTTTTATTAAAGTATTTTGGTACAAAGAAAATAGAAGAGTTCCTAGATGTAGAAGGTAATGTTAATGTAGAAGGTAATAATGGTAGGTGTGCTTTGTAATGATTATAGATTTATATTGCCCTTTATAGGATACCAAAATAATGAAATTAATAATAGCGGGTTCTAGAACAATAACTGATATTGAATTTTTAATAAATACTTTAAAATACTTTACTATAAGTAAGAATAGTATTAAAGAGATTATTAGTGGTGGTGCTAATGGTGTTGATTTTTTAGGAGAATACTTAGCAAAACATAGTGAAATTAAATTAGTTAAATTTCCTGCTGATTGGGATGCTTACGGAAGATCCGCTGGTTATATTAGAAACAAAGAGATGGGTAACTATGGTACTGCTTTATTAGCTATACAAAAAGATAATAGCAGGGGTACCCAGCACATGATAGATATAATGATAAAGAACAATAAAAAAGTATTTGTTTGTTATGTTAAAGAACAGCTAAAAAGAAAGCTTAATAAAAAAGTAAAAGTAGAAGAGTATGTAAATATTATAAAATATAAAGAATATAACTAAATATCGTTTATAATGTGAACTACAATAATAAGAGGTGTGTTATGGAAGAAGAAATAGAGGTATTTTCAGACTGGAAGTGTCATTTGTTCGGTAAAAGCCTTAGTGATGATGGGATTATTTGGACTCCATCTAAAGGAAAAGAACCAAATTTCTTCTGGCGTTACATGCAATACCTAATATTAGGAAATAAGTGGGTTAAGAAAATTAAATAGAAGGAGACAGTCATGTTAAAAGATGGAAGACTTTCAATATTCAAGAAATTTAAAAAATCAGATAACAATGCTAGAGGTACGGAAGTTAGTTTTGGTGGTAATAGTTCATGGGTACATACAGGAAATACTACTACAGGAAATACTACTACAGGAAGCACAACAGCATTTGATAACACTACTATATATGCTATAAATGGGGCAACTGAATCTAAATTTAAAAATGTTTTGAAGCTATTTAAAATATCTCCTAAAGCTGTTTTAGTATATATGATAACTTATATGTTTTCACCAGAGAAATTCTTTAAACAAGTTAAGAGGTCTCTATTACATGTTAAGAGGATTACTATAAGGTCTGAGGAAACAATAGATGTTTTAATAAGCCAAGCCAAAGCAGTTGGTCAAACATCATTTGCAGAAACTTTAGAAGAAGAAAGAGAGCGTATAAATAAAGAACTTAAATTAGTTGATAACGGATATGATATTTATATTAAAGAAGATGATATTATTAAGTTTCAGAAGTACAGTAACAAGTCTCTTAAACTTGATTGGATCAAAAACTTCAATAGACTAATACCGTTTGATATACTAAAACAAATTGATCATGCAATATCTTTAGGTGTATTTGATAATTTTGTAATTCTTCACTATGATCCACTTGGAGAAAATTCAAAGCCTACTAAGAAAGAAGTAGAGAAAGCAAAAGATCCTATTGTTTTTGGTGTCATGGAATGTTCTAATAGTTTATATTATATTGGCGATTGGATTGATGAATTTTGTGACCTCACCTTAGATGTTCTATTAGAAACTATTAAGATGTATTCAAGTGACAGAAAATTAGATAATGAAACTATTGTTAATGGGAAAAAGGATAATGAAAACAAAGAAAAAAGATAATGATGAAGAAATTAATGATATGGAAGCAGTAGAAGCACTAGCTGTTAAAGTAAGACCCAGATCATTAGAAGATATTGTAGGAAATGAACATGCATTATCAGTTATATCTGGATATTTTAATAGAAGACAAATAGTAAAGACTTGGTTGCTTTCAGGTCAAACTGGTAGCGGGAAGTGTGTTACTGGAGATACATTAGTACCAACTATCAATGGTTTAATACCCATTAAAGAAATAGTTGGGGATATTGATGGCTTTGAAGAAAAAAATATAAAAGTCTTAACAAAAAATGGTGTAAAAACTACTTCCCATGTTTTTAGTAAAAAATCAAAAACAATTAAAATAGAAACTGATTATGGGTATGGTTTAGAAGGAACACCAGAACATCCTGTTTACGTTTTATGTAAAGATTTGAAACATCGCTGGAAAAAATTATCAAAAATAAAAAAAGGTGATTTTATATGTATTGAAAGAGATAAATTCTTATTTTCAAATAGTAAATACAATGTGGATTTCACCCACTTACATAGTAACCATGATAATAATTCAACAGAAATATCTTTCCCTAAAAGAGTAAATAGAAAATTAGCTAGATTTTTGGGATACCTTGTAGCTAATGGTGGATTAACTAATGGACTTTCTTTTTCCACCAACAATATAGTAATTCAAAAAGATTATTGTAAATTAGTTTATAAATTATTTAGGATTAAAACAAAATTTACTTCTTTTAAAGGTAAAGTAGAAACATCTATAATTAGTTCAGTTCAATTAATAGGATTACTGGAAAATATAGGTTTAAAATTTGCGGGGTCAAGATATAAAGAAATCCCTTTTTCAATATTAAGAAGCCCCAAGAATATTATAATTGAATACCTTTCTGGATACTTTAGTTGTGATAGTTATATACCCAGTAAAGGAGATATAGAGCTATGTACTGCAAGTAAAAAAATGGGTAATCAGTTGCACATTTTACTTACTAATTTTGGTATAATATCAAAAAAAGTTAGGTATAAAAGTTATGCAAGAAATTCTAATACTCCAATAGAAAGGATGTATTCTTCTATTTTTATAAAAAATAATAATAAGGATATATTTTTTGATACATTCAAAATAAGAAAAGAATATATAAGATCAAAATGGCAAGATAAGGATGGTATACCTCATATCTATCAAGCATTATATTCTTCATTAAAAGATATAGAACATGGATCTGGTACATACGGTGTTGACTACACAGATGATATTAGTATAAAATTTCCAATAGTTAAAAAACCAGGAGTATTTAGATGCAATACTTTAAATAAAATACCATACAATTATATTGAACATATTAATTTTCATGGATTAGATTTAGTATTACCTAACATGTCTAATAAAATTAGAACTATATTTAAACATAGGTTTTTTTATGATAAAGTTATTAATATTAAAAAGGTTAATAAAAGAAAAAAGGTTTATGATCTTACAATACCTAAAGGTGCTAATTTTATAGGGAATGGTATTGTAATACATAATACAACCTTAGCAAGATTAATTGGTACAATAGTAAATTGTGAAAATTTAAAAGGTATAACTCCATGTTTGAAATGTCAAAGTTGTAAAATGACATTGTCAGGAAGTCATCCAGATATAATAGAAATAAATGCAGCAGGTGAAGCTGGCAAAATAGATAATATAAGAAACACATTAAATTTAACTAAGTATGCCCCAAGATTTAATATGAAATGTATTATTTGTGATGAAATTCAAGATGCTAGTCCTAAGTCAAAAGTAGAACTTCTTAAACCCCTTGAAGAACCACCGCCCAAAACTATATGGATATTATGTACTACTGCACCTGAGAAATTACCTAAAGCTACTTTTGGACGTTGCTTAAAACTTTATTTAGAGTATCCTACAGTTAATGCGATGGCAAAGAGATTATATGTTATAGCTAAAAAAGAATACGGTGTTAAGGTATCTAAATCAGTTAAACCTTATTTAAAGACTGTAGTTGATGGGTGTGGTTGTCAACCAAGAAATAGTATTTCAACACTAGAGCAAATAGTTGCTGTAATACATTCTGAAAAAGATAAAACTCTTTCTAAAAAAGAAGTAAAGAGGGTTATATCTAATGTATTATCCTCTAGTGGAGAACTTAGCCCTCAAGTAATTAAATTTTTAGCGCATATTTATACAAAGAAAAAATTAACTCCATTTAAAATAATGAGTGAAATTGATAGTACTAAGGTGGAAGAATTTATTTCTCTATGTTATAGATATTCTTTTTATGCAGTTTCATATTATTTAATGAAAAAAGTTGGTAAGAAACCCGATAAACAAAAGTTTTGGGGCATTAATTTTATTCGGTGGGAGAATGTTATTAATAAACTAGAATCTGATATTACTGATAAAATTCCTTTAAAGATGTGTAGTGCAGCTATTGAAGCAACAGAGAAATCTAGATCAGGTATTATTAATCCTGAGCAAGCATTATTGTTTATGGTCCAAAGATTTTTAACTAAATAAGGAGATGTTATGAAAACATTGCATAATTCAGACGCGTCAGTGGCAAGAAAGAATGTAAAAGATATTGTGAGTATAGGTAATACTGATAATTTTAAATTACTTTTTAAAGCATCTAGTAAAAAAGAAGGGTGGATGAAATCTACAAAAGCAATGGATACAGGTAATGGTTGTCTTGTACAGGTAACAACACAACAAAGAAATTCTGATGGTAGTTATGCTATAGCTGAGGCATTAACTTTTGTTAAAGACGTAAGAATTGTTAAGGATGAAAATTCAGGTCGTAAATTAGCATCTACAAATTATATAGGAGATTAGTAAAATGGAAGATATTAATAATAAACAAGAAGTAGTTGAAAATGAAGATGATATGAAAGTAAATGGTTTAGAGCTATCAGTAAATATTTTTAATGATAGAGACGATATTGGTAAATTAAGAATGTTTGTTGATGTATTTGAGAAGTTAGCCTATTATATAGAAATTGATGAAGATAAAAATGATAATGATAATTATGATAACAGCGTATATAAATTAGATTCTAATTTAGTAGAGAATAATGTAGAATCGTTAGTATACTTTATTGATAGGGTTTTTGTGGCCGCTAAAAAGAATGAGACTGACAATGAAATTATAGCAGAATCCTTACAATTATTTGGCCAATTTTTTAGTGTAAAAGAAAATAATCATGACCCTTATTATGATGGCGAAGATGAAGACGAAGATGATGGCGACCCTTATTATGATGATGTCGACCCTTATTATGATGGCGAAGATGATGATGATGACGAAGATGATGATAATGGCGACCATAATGTAGATTTAACTAATATTAAATGTCCTAATTGTGAAGGTAAGTTTGATGAAGATGAAGATATAAGGTATTTGTATTATGAGAATAATCCAGAGGATAGTGATGCTAAGACAGATGAATTTGAGGATATTAAAAAAATGTGGTATTATGCTCATCCTGACGAAGTAGTATTAGATAATAATAATAAAAAATGATTACCAAGGAGTTTATACTATCTGAGTTATCTAAAACACAAACTGTAACTACATCTAAAGGTACTGCCTTAATATGTTGCCCATTCCACGATGATCATAATCCTTCTATGGGTGTTTCACTAGGAAATGGTAAGGTAAGTGCCGGAATTTTTAATTGCTTCTCTTGTAAGGCTAAAGGCGGGTGGAATGTCCTCGCCTCTAAACTAGGATTGACTACAGTAGGGTCTGAAAGTAATTTAGATAAACATTATTTTGTTAATAAAACAAAAATTAAACTATTTAAACCAATAGATAAAGAAAGTTTAACGCTTATAGATATAGATACTGGATGGAGAAGATACAGTAAGAAATTTTTAAAAAAATTTAAAGTTAAAAAAATGTGGCATGATAAATTCGGAGATTATTATTTATATTTTCCATTTACATATTTAGGTGAAGATTATGGTTTTATAAGAACATCTATAAGTAAAGATAGTTATGGTCCAAAATATTGGTTTAATGTTAGAGAGAAACTTTTATATCCTATTGATTATTTATTACAATTTAGTACACCAGTAGTAGTTATAGTAGAAGGGCTAGCTGATTGTCTTAGATTATTAAAATATGGTATTCCTGCTTTAGCATCTCTTGGTACAGTTATAACTAAATTTAATTATGAACTAATAGAAATGCAAGGTATTGAAAAGATTATTTTTTGTTATGATGGTGATGAAGCAGGTAAAAAAGCTGTAATAGGGTATGATACTAATAATGGATATATAGAAGGGCAGGCTGCTATGTTAACTAGAACAGGATATGATGTTAGAGTATTATTTCCTCCAAAGGGAAAAGATCCAGACAATATGCCATATAAGTATATAAAAATACTAAAAAATATGGTTCTTAGTATGGGTGGAAATTTAATTTAATATTAATAATAATAGATATTAAAAATATCGTTTCATATATATGATACTTAATATGGTTCTTAGTATGGGAGGAAAGTTGATTTGAGTGTAAATAAAAATACTAAGGGTTATAGAACTTATAGATGGTGGATTAATAGGGAATTTGGTGATTTAAAAGTTATAGGATGCTCTAAGGAAGGAGCCTGTGTAGGTTCTCAAGTGTCTAAGATTGAATGTGTGTGTGAGTGCGGTAATATAATATCTAATATACCTAATAGATTAACAGGTGGAACATCTACTACCTGTGGAAAATGCAATTTAATTAAGAAAGAAGATATACCTAAATATAAAAGTAAGTTAAGTATTCTTAACTTTAATAAATTAGCTGAGGAATTATTTTATACAAGTATTTTGAAATGTAAATGTAGTTGTGGTGGGTTACGTTCTGTTGGAGTAGGGTATTATTTGAAAAGTACAATTTTAAGCTGTGGAAAATGTAATTTACGTTCTAAAAAATGGTGGGTAGGAAGAAAATATGGTCATTTAACAGTAGTAGGTTGTCCTAATACGGGTGTCTATAAAGGATCTGATGTTAAATTAAAATGCAAATGTGATTGTGGTAATATTGTATCTGTAGAAGCACGATCACTATTTAGAAATACTGAATATAGATCTTGTGGTAAATGTATTAAAAATTATAGGTCATGGTGGGACACTAATAATTTAACTAAATCTTCAGATTTATCATTATTAAATTTAGAATTATTTTTCAGTGGTTTTTCAATCACCCCTTTAGAAGATGGTAAATGGTCAACTATTACTAAATTTAGATGTAATTTATGTAATAGAATATTTAAGGCTAGACTTTTTGATATTGTTATAGGTAAACAAGTTAGTTGTGGGTGTATACAAAAATATTCTAGAATTTCAAAAATGAATGTAGAAGTATTAAATTTTGTAAAAGAATTAGGATTTAAAGCTAAATTAGAACATTCAATGGGTAGAGGATTTAAAATAGATGTATTAGTTAGATTAAATAAATCTGATAGATTAGCAATCGAACTTAATGGGTTGTTTTGGCATGGGGATGGTACAAAAGAGAATGAATTAAAAAAATATAAACTTTGTAAAAGTAGTAAATATAAATTTTTAATGTTTTTTGAAGATGAATGGTTATATAAGCAGGATATATGTAAAAATATTATTAAAAATTATTTAGGAATTAATAAATATAAGCCTATTAGACCTAAAAAATGTAAAATTAAATTAATTCCTTATAAACTTTCTTGTAACTTTTATAATAAGTTTCATGTTCAAGGTGGCTGTAAATCTAAATATCATATAGGAATTTTTTATAAAAAACAGCTTATATGTTGTATGTCTATTAGAAAACCTAGCAGACTTAACAGTGGTGATTGGGAAATAAGTAGGATGTGTAGTGATTTCGAATATAAAGTTCACGGAATATGGTCTTATATATTAAGTAAAAAACATTTTAAAAAATTATTTAAGGGAAAGTTAGTAACTTTTTCAGATAATCGTTTATTTAATGGTAATGTATATGAAAAAATGGGAATGTCATTTATTAAAAATATTAGACGTGATTATTTTTGGGTAAAAGGTTATGATAGATCCCACAAGTCTAAGCTAAGAAAAACTAAAAAAGAAAAATTAGGAAATAAAACAGAAGTTAAATTAAGAGAAGACCAAGGATTTCATAGAATATGGGATTTAGGAAAAATTAAATGGGAGAAAATAATTGAGTGATTTTAATACTATGTATAATAACGTAGTTAAGCAGGGTAAACATGAATTAAGAAAGCCTGAAATGAGGGCTTCATCAATGCCATTCTGCCCAAGACAATATATTTTTAAATGGATAGATTACTTTAATGAGGAAGGTGAATGGAATTACTTAGGTGATTTTTATTGTAATATCGGTACGTCTGTTCACGAAAGTATACAGAAGTGGGGTCCTATAGCAAATCCTGGTTATTTTTTAGGTAATTGGAAATGTAAGAGATGTAAAAAAACAGAAAGATTTAAGGTAGGCCCACAAGTATGCCCTACTTGCGGTAAGTTTATGTATTATGATGAACTTCTAGTTAATTTTGTAGACGCACCCGTTGGGGGTCATTGTGATGGACTTTTACTGGATGAAAAAGTTATAAATAACTTAACAAAGGAAAAGTTTAAGACAGTTAATGTAGAAAATATAAATAAACTTATTTCTATTAATGCTGATTTGAAGATACCTGCTTATGTACTAGAATTAAAAACAACAGGTATGTGGGCCATTAGAAATCTTTCAGAACCTTATACAAGCCATAAATGTCAGGCTGAGATATATGCATCATCTTTAAAACGAGTAATACCTGTAAGATATGGAAATAATAATATTAATGTTAAAGGTTATTTAATAAAGTATATATCTAGAGATAATCCAAGAATAGTTAGCACTGATTTTAAGAAAGATATTGTTAATGATATTTTATATAAAAATACTTATAAGATGGTTAATAAAACAATAGAAGCAATAAAAACAGGAAAGGTTAAAAAAATATTTAATCTTTACCCCTGTAAAAAATGGCCATCACTATATGAAGGTTGTGACTATGATGAATTATGTGAAAACATATCTCTAAAAGCATTTAAAGCCATAGTAAAAAAGATAAAAGGAAGTGTAGGTGCAAAACTTTACTGGAAAGAAACAAATATATTTTAGGTATATTAAGGTGAGTGTAATATAGATGATTATAAGTTTTTAAAGAAAATTACAAAACACTGTAAAAGAGATTATAATGTAAACTACCACGAAACTAAAGACTTTGTAGTTTCCTTGTGACTCCGCTATGAACCAACATCTTAATTATTTATAGTTCCACAAGATGGATTTCGACAAATAAGAATTGTATTTAAGGCTGCATATGATTCTGATAATAATAATAATGATGGTGATAATAATAAATAGAAAGATAGAGGTATAATATGTTAAAATGGATAGCAGCGGGCACAGGATATCATAGTTTTGCTGGTGTTTCTATTTTTGTTAAATTAAAGAAAAGAGTAGGACCCTATATAGAAAAAGCATATCCACATGGGTTCGCTGCTAAGTTGTTAGATAGAGAAATATTTGTAGTTAGGCCAGGATATAAAGAATACAATATGGCATTGCCTTTAAACAGTTATGATTATTGTGTTAATGCAGATCTCTTAGGATATGACTCCGCTATTAAACATACAGGATTAATGTTTACATATGACCCTACTAAATCAAAACAGAAAGGTATGTTTGATAAGTCTAAAAGTGAAATACCTATCATGGGTGATTGTGTAATTGGGGATACACATGTATTCACAGATAAAGGTTTATTTGAAATTGAAGAATTGATTCAGCATAAAACTGGTTATGGTTATGATTCTTTAAATTTAAGTACACCTAATGGTATTAATAATACTATAAGGTCTTATAAATCAAAAAAGAGAGTAGTAAAAACTTTAAAAACTAAAAGGAATTATTTTTTAACAGCTTCAACAAACGAACCTATAATGACTGATAGTGGTTGGAAAGAATTGAATGATATTAGATCAGGTGAGAAAGTAGCTATTGTTGTAGGTGCTAATATTTGGGCTGATCAAGCAGTTGAATTTAACTTCAATTATATGGAATATTTGGATAATGAATTTAAAGATTATCCAGAGGAATGTAAATGCAAGATTTGTGGAGAATCATTTCAAAAATTAGATTCGCATGTATTATTTAAGCAAGGCCTTACGTTAACACAGTATAAACAAAAATATGATATTAAATATATATGTTCTAAAGCAGTAAGAATTAAACATAGTACAGATAATAACATAGATGATCGTACTATACCAAATAAAATGACTAAAAAATTGGCAAGACTACTTGGTTATTTGATAGCTTATGGTTCTATAGGTAAGAAAACATTTAGAATACATTGTGGTATAGAAAAAGATGTTGCCTTAGATGCAATAAGTTGTATAGAAAGTGTGTTTCCAACTTTAGGTTATAAGTTAGATTCTTATTATACAGGTAATGAATCAGGATCTATTAAGGGTACAGGTGTAAAAGTATATATAGTTGAATCTCAGCGGAGTTCAAAAGTACTTTCTTTTTTAAATTATATTGGGTGTAAATCTGTTACTGCGGGATGTAAGGAAGTACCTTGGTCAATATTAAGATCAAGTAGGATAATGGTTTGTGAATTTTTGAAATCGCTATATGAATCAGATGGGTATGTAAGTAAATTAAATTCTACCTGTATAGAGTATTGTTCACATAGTACTAAATTAAGACGACAGGTACGATCTTTACTCACAAATTTAGGTATAGTATCATATTTATATGAAAGTAAGAGAACAACTTTACCCCCTACCACTAAACTTGAAAGTAGAATTGTTAATAACTCGCCAGGAAGGATACACATATATGATAATTATGGTTTTAAATGTTTTAATGAAATAATAGGTTTTGTATCTAGAAGAAAAAAGAAAAGACTTACTGAACATATTAAAAGAATAAAAACTAATGGTGAGATATATCACAATAATACAGTACCTGATGAAAAAAATATTATATGGGATAAAGTTATAAGTATAAGAAAAGAAAATGAAAAAATGAAAACTTATGATTTTACTGTTAGTAATGAAGAACACTCTTATATAGCTAATGGATTATATGTGCATAATAGTGGGGGTTTTCAACTACTTGGTGGTAAAAAAGAATTTTTAGATCCTGTTTTATTATCTCAATGGTATAATAAAGTTGTACATAGAGGAACAGCTTTAGATATGCCTTTATTTGTTGGTGCCAGTGATAGCATACAAAAGAAGTCGGCCAGAGTCCAAAAAGCAAATATTAAAGTTATGTTAGATAATTTAGATCCTGATATAGTTCTATATAATATTAGTCATGGATTTACATATGAAAATAGAAAAAGATTTATAGATACAGTTTATAATGACAAACTAAAGAATTGGGCTATTGGTTGTACTTACTATGGAAATGTTTTTGATTTTATATATAATATCTTTTCTGTTATTACTTATGTAAAAGCAGAATCATATCATGTATTTGGTATGGCTAATACTTCAATTCTTCCTATACTTGCATGGGTTGGAAAGTATCATGACCTGACTTCAGATTCTAGTTCTCATTTACAATCTGGTAGATGTTCTACAATGTTTTCTGTTATTAAACATAACTTAAAAAAGTTTCATGTAGGTGCATCAAAAGGGGATATTTTACACTCTAAAGAACTGTTTCCCCACTTAAATTGTTCTTGCCCAGTATGTTCTGCTATTGGAACGACAGAACTTATGCACTATTCTAGGTATAGTGGAATGGCACACTCCTGTTGTATCCTTCATAATATTAATGTTATGGCTAAATATGTTAGTATATGGTCACAAATAGCAGAGGAATGTACTTTACCTGAATATAAGAAAATAATTGCTAAGGCTTTTCCAAAAAAGAAAGTTAAATATTGGTATAAAATTTTTGATTATATAGAAGCAATTAGATTAATAGGTTTTGAAAAAGCATCCAAAGCTTACAGAGCTGATTTAAGTTTGTTTGGTGAAGAGGAAACTTATGATGGTAGTACTGATAATTTATTTGGCGATGTAAAAGAAGACGAATATAATGAAACAGAAGATTTAGAAAAAAGGTTAGAAACTATATATGCTCTTTATAAAGAATACCATTTAAATAAAGATTTTAAATTTAAAGCTAAAAAGAAAAAGAAGAAAGAGAAAATTATTTTAAAAGACCATAAAGACCCTAAAGAAGATAAAAAGGGTAAAAAAATAGCTAAGAATAAAATGGATAAGTCCAAGAAAAAAATGGGTATTCATGGTACTATCAAAAAATCATTAAAGTTAAGGAAAAGAAAAAAGGAAAAGAAATAATGGCTATTATTAATAATAAAACACTTTTGAATACTAAAACAAGTGCTAAGGGATTGCCTGGGAAAAGTTTTATTCATATAATAGATTTGGATTTCCATTTAAGAAATGCTTTATGTTATTTATCTAATACAAAATTTATTAATTATTATATTTCATCATTCATAAAATGGAAATTTAGGTATAAAGATAGATTACAAATGACAAATGATTTAATCAATTTTCTTATTATTTATGACGAATCTAGGGTAACTGTATTATTTAATAGTAAGTTAGTAACAAGAGTAGACATGATAGAATTAATTAGTAAAGTAGATACTTCTATTAAAACATATAAAGACTTATTAACTATTTATAATGAAGATAGAGAAAAACTTACTTATGAAAATAACTTATATATTTATAAGTTTAAGCAAAAATGGGGAAAGTTTATAGATGGGATACTGCTGTCTTTTCCTTACTTATCTAAAAATATTAAAGATATACAAACAAATTTAATAAATCATTATTTGCATTTTATAGTAAAAGGATTAATGAGAGGAAGAAAAGGTGTAGCAGACCCTTCTTCTTTAAACTCAGAAGCATATGAAGTATTGATTGATATGATTAACAGTTACAATATTAAAAGAAGCAAAGTACCTTTTAATAGTTATTTAGTGTGGTTTATAAAAGCAGGAAAACACCGAGTTATTAAAAGTGAACTCTGGGATTTAAAAGAAGGTAGTTTAGTATCATTACAAGAAGTACAAGAAAATAAGAGTAAAAAAGGTAAAAATGAAATAACAAAAGCTATTGAAAAGTACTATAAAAAGGGAAGTAAAGACATTAATTATAACTACTTATATAACTATTTGCCTAAACCTTTTAAAAACATAATTTGTTTAAACTATGGTATTATTGAGCCTTTAACACCTGCTGAGGAGATAGAACTATTAATACACAATGTGGATTAATAAAAAATCGTTTAATATTGTAATGATAATTAATAAAAAGGAGTAAATATTATGTCTGATATTATTGTGGAAGAAACGCAAGTCGGTTTTAATTTAATCATGAATGAAAAACTCATTCTACAATTTTAGCTATATGTGAGTGTAACGAGATAACTGTTGATCAACTAATTACTACAGCGATAACTGATTATATTAATAGTGTGCCAGAAGAATAAAATTTAGTATCAAGCTTAACGAAAGGAGAATGTAAAAATGGCGAAAACAAAAACTAAGGCAAAGAAAAAAAGTCAAGATTGGGACGATATTCCAACTCCCAATCAAAGATCAGCTTATTATGAAAGTTATGACGGGCATAAACTTCCAGAAGGAGAATGGGATACTAATAGATTATTAGGTAATGTTACAACGCTGAAAGTTCATTGGATCCCTGTTATTAAGAAACAGACTGGGAAAGAATCAGCTTATCCAATAATGTGCCTGTCTAATTTAGATGATAAATGTCAGTGTCCCGCATGTAAGGGCGGTGTCAAATATCAAAACATTCATCTTTCTAATATTATTAATAGAGATCTTCAGGAAGGTAAACCGAGTAAAAAGAAACTTAAAAAACCACCTAAAGGTACTAAGTTTAGAGTGCCGGGGGATAAATGGTGGAGTCCAATTAGAGTTATTAAACTACCCGATGGTGGTGTTACTAAAATTAAAAACTTGGGCTTACTTAATAAAGTTAAAGATAAAAAAGGTAAAAATAAGAGTTATCATTTAAATCATGAAAAATATGGTAGAGATATTACTATTTTGTTCGATCCTAGTCAATCAGGATCTGGTATATATGATATTCAAAGAGATGATAGAACACCCTTGACTAAGGAGGAATTGAAGTATCCACTTTATGATTTAGAAAAAGTATTTGATTTTATTCCAACTACTGAAAACATGATGTCTAGTCTTAGAAGAGCTTATGATGATGATTTATTTGATGATGAAAATTCTAATTTTAAAATTGTTAAAAAAATAATTTTGGGTAAAATTGATTTTAATTCTACTGATGAAGATGATTTAGATGGTATGGAAGAAATTGATGATGACAATGATGTTGATGAGATGACTGACAAAGAAGTAAAAAAGAGAGCTAAAAAACTAAAAATTAAAGGATGGAAGACTATGAAGATTAAGAAGTTGAGAAAAAAACTTGAGGAGTTGTTAGATGAATTAGAAGCAGAGGAGGAAGAAGAAACTCCTAAGAATAAGAAGAAGAAGAAAAAAGACGAAGATGATGACGATGACGAAGAAGATGACGATGACGATGACGATGACGACGATGACGATGACGATGACGATGAAGATGATGAAGATGATGAAGATGACGATGAAGATGAAGATGATGAAGATGATGAAGATGAAGATGACGACGATGAAGATGACGACGATGAAGATGACGACGATGACGACGATGACGACGATGACGATGACGACGATGACGATGACGACGATGACGATGACGACGATGACGATGACGACGATGACGATGACGATGACGATGACGATGAAGATGATGACGATACAAAGAAAAAGAAGGCTAAGAAAGATACAAAGAAAAAGAAACCATCTAAGGAAGATACAAAGAAAAAGAAGGCTAAGAAGAAACCCGCAAAAAAGTAGCTTGCTTTGGATTATATTTAGGGAAAAAGGAATGTCTTAAATGTGATTCAATTAAGGAATGTTTAACAGATTTTGCAGAAAAGAAATACTAATTAAGTAGGGATATGAATTTCCACGAAGATAAAGACTTCGTAGTTTTCTCTGACAAAGCTCTATAAAAAGAAAATGTCTATATCCCTACTTATATCTTTAGAGTATTAAGATTTTTTAACGGTACAAGAGAAAAAGAATTTGTAGTTTATTAAGATTTTTTAACGGTACAAGAGAAAAAGAATTTGTAGTTTATTTAGAGAAAGTTATATCATAATAGTGAGGTAATAATATGGCCAAGGGTAAGTCTAAACCTTCTGATGTATTTGATATATCTGATATGTTTGATACTGAGGAAAAAGCAGTTAAGATGATTTCTTTAGGAGTAAAATCATCTGTTAATATTAAAGAATGTATATCATCTAGTATGCTAACACTTGATCTTAGTATAGGTGGTGGTTTACAGAGAGGGAGAGTCTATGAAATAGTTGGTCCAGAACATGGTGGAAAGACAACTATGTTATATGGTTGTTTTGCAAATGCAATGAAGAAAATACCTAATAGTATGAAAGGTATATTTTTAGATATAGAAGGTCTAGTTGACCCTGCTTGGTTTGGTAACATAGTAGGTGAGAGAGATATGGATTCTGTTTTTGGAAGAAAGGATGAGGACACTAATAAATGGATTGAAAAACCACAAATCCGTTATTATAAACCTGCATTTGGTGAACAGGGTCTTAGATTTGTTAGACGGGTTTTAAAAAGATTGCCAGATAAGGTGTTGATGGGTAAAACATGGTATTATATGTGGAGTCCTGTAACACCTAAGATAGCTAAGAAAACTGGAGGATATACACTAGCTGAGTTGAGATCTTTGTTAAAGGATAAATTTATTAAAAAGTATTTAACAAAGTATGGTAATTTTTATGTACCTATTCCAAATAACTATGGCGGGCCTGAAATGCTGATAGGTATTGACTCATGGGCTGCTATGACACCACAAGCTGTAGCAGAAGATGATAGTAATGCACTAGGCGGCCCCGCTAGAATGTTTGGAAAATATCTTAATGATATTAAAAGTTTAGTTAGTTCTAAAGGTTGTACGCTAGTTGGCATAAATCAGGTACGAGAAAAGCCAATGGCATGGGGCTGTGTTCATGCTGATACAGTTATACCTTTTGTTGATGGTAGTAGTTACAACATGAGAGAAGTAGTAGAAAATAAAATTGAAGGCGAAGTTTTTTCTTTTAATCAAGAAACTAAAAAAATAGAGCCTAAGAAAATAGTTGATTGGCATTATAATGGTAAAATTGATAAAAAAGAGGATTGGATATCCTTTAAAACAAAAGCTGTGGATACAAAGAATGGAGTTATCGGTTTTACTATAACCCCTGGACATAAAATATTAATTCATAAAAATAAAAAATATAAATGGATTGAAGCTAAAAATGCTAAAATTGGAGATATGTTAGTAACAAAGTTTGAAAATAAAATAAATGGTACTATTATAGATTTTGAATTAGATAATAAAGTTTTGTTAAAGAATGCTTTTGTAGAGATAACTGATATAGTTATTGGATCTAATAGAAAATTTGGTCAGAAAGGAAAATATGATATAAGTATTGAAGATAATAAAAATTATTTAGTAGGTAATGTAGATAATGGTATTATAATTCATAATTCACCAGAATATTCACCCGGTGGTAATACATTAAAACATATGGGTGACTGTCGTATCAGGATACAGGGCGTTGCGAATCAAAATGGTAAGGGTGCTATTGAAGAAGAAGATGAGGATGAATACAGGCATTTTAAAATAAAAATAATTAAGAATAAGTTGTATATTCCTTTTAAAGAAACAACAGGAAGATGGTGGACATCACACGGGGGAAAAACAGGATTTGGCGTCTGTCCTGTTTGGGACTGCCTAAATTATTTAAAGATGACTGGTCAGTTTAGAGGAAAGAAAAAAGGCTTTAATATTGTTATGCCTGAGAAAACAAAGGTTGCTAGAGGTTTAGCAAAGAAGGTATTTACGTATGATACTTTTAAAGAACATATTCTTAATCCTAAGAAACATAATTTAAGATTAATGTGTGAGAAACAAATGAGTAAGGGTATTGGAATGAAGTTATTTCAAGAGGGTGATGTAGAAGAAGATATTAATGATGAAGAAGTTTAAATTAAAATTGAAAATTAATTAAAAAAAAGGATAAAATTATGGAACAAGGCACAGTAAAAAGATTAACAGTAGATTCTATTAAGGATGATCAACCTATCTATGTTAAAAATAAGTCTAAGGGTGATTACTTACTAACATTGTATAGAACAGATGGTTCAAGTGAGTTGGCTCCAATTCCCAAAACGTATATTCCTATCCTTGTTACTAATTTTGCTGAACCTTCTATGTTTAGAAGATCCTCGGATTTTAGAAAAGCAATAGCTAAGGGTATGCTTGTACTTATCAGTGAAGAAGAAGCTATTAAAGAATTGTCTAATACAAGTGCTATTATTGAACTAGAGCGTCTTAGAAAAGATGTATTTTCTGATATTGATTTTGCACAATCACATGTGGAAGTAACCCCACTTCAAGCAATTAAAAATGTTACTAATGAGAATGTAAGTCTTAAAGTAAAAGATATTATGATTCGTAGCGATATTAGTGAAGATGATAAATTTGCTTTACTACTCGCAGAATATGAAGATGATGAAATGAATAGAGATGACTTTGAATTTATCAGTGTTACTGCTGAGGATAAAAGTAAAATAGCTAACTGGGCAAAGAAAAGGATTGATGAAGATGAGTGATAATAATAAAGGCAATAAGGTTTTTATAACTGGTGATAGTGTGGAGTCAGAGAAAATTAATCCTAATGTTGTAGTAGATGAGCTTATAAAGGAAGATGATAATAATATCCATATTGACAGTGATGGAACAGAAAGAGAAGCTCAAGAAATTAAAAGCTCTGATGTTGGAAAAGTGGAAGATATATTTGAGGACTTGTAATGTATAAATTAATTTTATCTGATAAACTCTATATTCCTAGAAAGTTATATAATAAATTTGATGCTACTTTAAAGAAATGGTTAAAATCTAAAACGTTAAAAATAATGTTTGATCCTACTACTTGTGTTACTTATAGCAGATCACTGCCTTGTAAAATATTAAAAGAAAAAGGTAGGAAAGGTTGTTATTCTTGTAAAGAAGCTAAGTTTGTTATAAAAACTTATTCTAGAACTAGTAAGTGGTTTATAGTAGAAAGGGGTGATATAGAGTTTATTGATGAAGTTATAGAAAGAATAGAGGCAGAACATAATATTGTAGTAAAAGATAAAAGAGTGTATCCAAAATTAAAGATAGATATGCAGTATTCAGTTTTATGGAAGAAACTTGAGGAACCCAGAAAGTCAGATCAGATAAAAACGTGTAAAGATTGGTTAAAGTATAAAAAGGGGATTGTCGTTGCCCCCGCCGGTTCGGGAAAGACAGGAATTGGTGTTATATTGGCATCTAAACTTAAAACTAGAGTAGTTATTATAATTCACCAGAAAGAATTACTTGATCAGTTTTATAATTCTTTTATGAAGTTTACTGATATTGAGTCTAAGTCTAAATTACTAGGTCATAAATTAATTGCTATTAATCCGAGACCCGATGAAGTTGATAAACTAAGTGTATGTCTTTATACTTGGCAGCAATTTATTAGTAAGACAGGTAAACAAAGACTTAGAGATATTAAGAATAAATTTGGATTATTATTAGTAGATGAGTGTTTACCAGGTAATACATTAGTTTTAATAGATTATAATTATGCTGTACCTATTGCAGAAATACATAGTAATGAAAGTATAACATATGTATTATCTTATGATTTAGATAAGAAAAAAATAGTTAAACGTAAAATAATTAAAAAAATTAAGAATAATGTTATAGGAGGTATGGTAAAATTTTATGTTAATGGTAAAAGTTTAACTGTAACGGAAACACATAAAATTTATACAAAAAATAAGGGATATATACCAGCCAAAGAATTAAAAATAGGAGATACAGTAGTTACTTATGATGGGGACATAAGTAGGGGTTATGTATGTGAAGAATGTGGTGATATATTTGATAATACGGGTAGTAAAGGTCGTCATAAATTAGATGAACATGCTGAGATGAAAAAATGTCCTTTTTGTAAAACTTATATTAGTGCTGGTGCATATCCACAACATGTATTTTGGTGTAAAGATAATATTGATAATTTTAAAAATCAAAATAAAACTAAAAATAATCAATCTATAAAAAGATTATCTTATACTGAAACAAATAAAGGAAAAATACATGCACAAAATACATCTAAAAGAATGACTATTAATAATCCTATGTTAAAAGAAGAAACTAGAATAAAATCGGGAATAGGAGTATCTAAAGCTTTTTGGGCTAAATCTAAAAAAGAAAGAGACAAGCAAGTAAAAATATTTATGGATGCACCAATTCATATAAATAAACCTAATAATAAAGAAAAAGAGGTTATAGATTGTAGTATTAGTAATTTACAGTTTACAGGTGACGGTATATATTTTATAACTTTAAACCCAGCCGGATTAAAAAGAGATTGTGATAATTGTAAAGATATTCCATGCTATTCTGTAGATAGAAATTATAAGAAAAACCCTGATTTTATTTATATTCCTTTTAAGTGTGGTACTTGCAAATATCTAGAAGAGTGTAAAAAAGAAGAAGGTGTTAGGGTTAATACTAATGCCTGTGTTGATTGGGTTAGGTCTCCCTCTTACAGAACTAATAAAGTAATAGAAGTTATGGATTTTGAATATTGGCATTGTAAAGATAAAGCTAAACTATTAAAGAAAATGTATAAAAGAGTAGGTGTAGATTGTCTTATTTTAGATGCTAAATTAAACATAAATGATAAGCAAGCTAAAATTGAATCTTTTATTAATAATCACGATGAAACAATAACTAAGATAGTATATATACCTTCAAGTAATTTAGGTACTGGTGGTAGACCTAAAGTAGTATTTAATTTGACTGTTTATGGAACTCATAATTATTTTGCGGTGGGTACAAAAAATAATAATATTAATAATGGGTATAAACCAATATTAGTTTCCAATTGTCATAAACTAGGTGCAAATAAATTTTCTAAGCGTGTATCAAGATTTAATTCTAAATATAGGTGTGGTTTAACAGCAACACCTGAAAGAAAAGACCAATTACATTTTAAATCTAACGCTATAATGGGACCGCCAACTATTATGGGTGGTGAAGAACAATTAAGTTGTGATTATTGTTTTGTTGAAACAGGTTGGGTAACTCCTAACTATAAAAACTGGACTCCCAGGTATTGGAATTACTTTTGGGCAGCTATAGCCAATAATGAAGAAAGAAATGATTTGATAGTAGAAACAGCTAAAGAAGATCTTAAAAATGGGTATAAAATAATAATCCCAGTTAAAAGGGTAGCACATGCAAATTACTTAGCTGACGAGATAAGAAAAGTTACTAATAGTAAGGTTATTTCTTATATCAGCTCTGTAAAAAATAGAACGACTGTATCTCAAGATATTAGAGATGGTAAATATGATGTTGTTACTGCTACTAAAGGAATGATAAGCCTAGGATTTGATGCTCCCTCAATGTCTTGTATTTATATTACTTACCCATCTTTTGATATACATGCTATGTATCAAGAGTTCAGTAGAATTAGGAGACCACTTAAAGGAAAGAATAAACCATTAATAAGATTCTTTATTGATGATGGACCAATTTCAGAATCTTTTAGAAAGAAAGCTATGGCAGAAATGACTAAGTATAAATTTGAGGAGATATAATCTACTATGAAAATAGAACATTTTTACGACGGTTTAATCGGAATACCTTTTAAAAATGGGTATAGAATAGAAATCGAAATCGAAATCGGAATTGAGGGTACTATATTTATTTCTATTTCTACTGGTGATATTATTAACTACCTAAGCGATACTTTTGGCGAGGGTATTATTGATAATGAAAATAAATATTTAAATATAATTAGCAATGATAATTCTTGGGTATATATTGATAGAAATAAAAAAATAGTGTTATGTTTAATATCATTAGATATGGTTAATAAATTTTTAACTGATTTTAATTTAAAATGTGATATAGATGAAGATACTTTGAATAATAAAGTTACATTAAAAGATAAATTAGAAAGATTTTTATTTGAACCCATTACACAGAAGAATAAAAATAGAATTAGGGAAATAGTAAGAAAAGTCTTATGTATTAAACCATATTCTTTTGATTTAATTCTTAATTCAAAAGGTATAAAAGTTATATCAAAGGAGTCTAATGAAGTATTATTTAATATGCGCAATTAATTAGGGGATAAATAGGTATGTATGTAGCTATAGATGGTGCAGATAAAACAGGTAAATCTAGTATTATTAAAATACTCAAAGATGAAGAATTAGTAGATAAGATTATTGCAAATCATGGAAATAGAAATAGAGTTCATGGAGATTCAATATTTACTAAACAACCAGGTGATCCTACTGTAGATGTTTGTGTTAAATTTAGAGATATAGTACTTAATCCCAATTATAACATTGCTGATTTTAGTACTGAGATGGTATTTGTAGCAGATATGTATGAAAATATGTCCCGTACTATACTACCCTATATGAATAGTAATGTTATTATTACAGATAGAGGCTTGATGACACATTATGCTTATGTGTATGCTCGTAACTTGCTAACAGAATTTATGGGACAAGCATATTATAAAGCATCACAAGGTATCCTTCCAAATGTAACTTTTATTATTAGAAGTACTGAGGAAGCTATAAAGTCTAGAAACCCTGAAAAAGAATTTGGTGATAAAATAGATGCCGTTGAAAGAAAGGGTATAGAATTTCAAAAGAGAGTTACAGATTATTTTGATTATATAGTAGCAGCATCTAAAGTAGGTCAATATGTATTGCCCGGTACTGATGTAAATTATACACATGTTATACCTATTGATAACAATGGTGATATACGTGATGCTGTTAATGAAATACTACACCACATAGAAAGGTTATATTAATATGTATATACTACCTATATGTACTTCAGTTATGATTATCTTAATATTAATAGTAATATTTTCTAAAAAATCTATTAATACTAGAAAAACTCCATTCCCTATTTATATTAATACTCTTAAATATAAACATTTTAAAGGTAAGACATATGAAGTACTACTATCGGGAGTATTGGAATCAGATCCATCAAAAGTTATGGTTGTGTATAGATCAATTAAAGACGATAAGGTGTGGATAAGGGACGCTTGTGAATTTCATGGTTATACAGATAATAATGTAAAAAGATTTGTATTACAACAATAACAATAATAAAAGGACAACTGTTATGTCAAATATAACATTGAACAGTAAGATTCTTTTAAATAAGTGTAAGAAATGTAAGAAGTGTTGTGTTCCTTTAGAATATGAAGAAGGTACAGAATGTGATAATTGTTTATTTACTAAAGATGGTAAAGCTAAGTTTAAAATAAAACATAAAAGTAGAATTATAGTAGGCTTATTTAAGCATCAAGTATTCTTTTTTATATTTAATAAAAGTTATAATTGGAAACTTCCTAAATTACCTATTTCTGAAAAATTTGAAAGATGGGATATTCATCATAAAAATGAAAATCATTGGAATGATTCTAAATCTAATTTAAATATTAAATTAAGGAGTGAACATTCTAGATTACACGCTAATAATATCAGTGATGAAGATAGAAAAAGAAGGTATAAAAAACTTAGTAAAACTTTAAGAAAAGAAGTAAAAGAAGGAACACACCATACAGTAACTAATAATCCTATGAAAAATAAAGAAATTTCAAAAAAAGTATCTATTAAACAAAAAGTTCTTCAAAAGAAAAAAGTTGATAAGGGTGAGCATATTTTTATTACGGGTAACCCTGTTTATAGTAAAAGCCATCCTGTTTATGATAAAAGAAATACTTTATTAATTTTTTTAGAAAAAATAACTACAAAAAAGAAAGTAACTAATAAGATGGTTAAACGTTTTAATTATTCATATAGATATATATTTTTGACTGCTGTTAAATACTTAATAAAGAAAAATAATTTAAATTTATCTATTTTAAAAGGAAGTAAAATTCCAGGAACTAGATACAATGAAATATTTATAAAAGGAATAAAAATATGAAAATTATTGAACAAGGATATGAAATTTTAGATCTTCCTAATAAAGGTATATCAATATTAGAAGTAGCAGGAAGAACTTGTTATCAAAGTCAAGATAAAATAACTCCTGAGTCATCTGAGAAATTTGTTAAGATGTTGAAAGATAGAGGGCATCATGCAATGTTAGAATTTGGAAACATTACTGTAAAATTTAAAACTAATCGTGGTGTAACCCATGAACTTGTGAGACATAGAATGTGTAGTTTTGCACAGGAATCAACAAGGTATGTTAGATATGATGGAACTATGGAATTTATTAGACCTGTTTGGACAAATCCAATTTTATCCGAAAATAAATTTGATAATATTACTATAGCAGAACTAATATGGGCAACTTCAATGAGAAAAGCAGAAGAGGATTACAAAAAATTACTAAATAATAAATGGAGACCTGAACAAGCTAGAGAGCTTCTTCCAAATAGTCTAAAAACTGAGATTGTAGTTATGGCAAATTTGAGGGAATGGGGTCATATTTTTGATCTTAGATGTTCTACAAAGGCACACCCGCAAATGAGTTCATTAATGATTCCTCTAAGAGATGAATTAAGAACTATTTTACCTGTAATATTTGATAGTTAACTAATAATAAGGATGATAATAATAAAAATGAAAAGTAGAATATCATTAAAAGAAAGTGTTAAGAATACTAAGAGAAAATTTGGTTCAACAGATTCTTATTATCCTGTTATGGTAAGTGAATACAGTGAAGCGTTCCCTGCTTTATTTACTAAACATGAGATTGATAAAGCTATTAAACGTGCTAGAGAAAATCCAGAAGATTGCCCTGTTAAAGGTTTTTGGTATGGCTGGAACTTACCTAAATAAAAAGAAAATAAAAAGGTATTAGGTATGAATAGATTTTATTCAAATTACCATATTAGTTTTAACGTGCATGGAAATCCAAGAAAATTTATTTTTGTATCAAGGAGATTTGCTGAGTTAATCAAAAAAAAGAAGTCTACTTGGTTTTATTCTTATTTTGAAATTAAACCTATTATATCCTTTAATTATGAGTATGTTTCAATTCTTATGTCTTCGAAAGGTACAATGTTATTTATGAGGTATAAAGATATTGATAAGCATGTTCAATTGGATTGTTGTTCAGAACTAATGAGTCTTGTTATTAATAAAAAAGATAAACTTAGTTTCAATGATTTAATAAAATTTTCTGAAAAACATGAGTTGGAAGTTAATACTGATTTTACTAAAATATAATAAAGGAATTAATATTGTGATTATTGCTATTGATTTTGATGGTACTATAGTTGAGAATGAATTTCCAGAAATAGGAGATCCTGTTCCATTAGCTATAGAGACTATACTTGATTTACAGAAAATGGGGAATGAGATTATTTTATGGACTGTTAGAATAGGTATACCTCTTAAAGAAGCATATGAATATTGTACTAAAAATGGTATTACATTCTTGGGTGTAAATGAGAATCCTACACAAAAGTTTTGGAATGGTTCTCCTAAAGCTTATGCTTCACTATATATTGATGATGCTGCTTTTGGGTGTCCTTTAATAAGAAGAAAAGGACATAGATCATATGTTGACTGGGCTGAAATAAGAAAATTTTTTAATTTAAAATAGATGAGGATTAAATTACGGCCCCAATAAGAAAATATGAATCGACAAAGAACGAAGAAGAAGGAGAAATAACATCACTAATGATACACAATATGCAGAGTTTAAATACAAGGGTAAAAAAAGATAAGAGAAAGCTAAAAGGCCGTACTATTGTTAAATCTTTTGATATAGGTGTTAATGACTTGTGTCCTTGTAAATCAGGTAAGAAATTTAAAAAGTGTTGTTTACTAACTAAAGTAAAGAAAACTACAGCTTATAAGTATAAAGATGCTAATAATAAATAATAATAAGGCTATATTATGAGAGTAAGAATGATAGAGATACCTTTAAATGAAATATTAGATACTGTAGCTGCTGCTGAAACTTATGAATATGATAATGACATCCTATTATCCTCTTTTCACTCCTGGGCATACCCTATAACAAGGGATGAGATAAAAGCTTATGCAAAATCAATATCTGATAGGGATGATTACTCAGAAGAAGATGGTAATGATATTATAGAGATATTAACTACTTGGAATAATAAATATAATGGGATATTGAAAAATAAAAACGTTTAATATAATACATTTATATTAAAGGATACTTATGTTAACTATAGCAAATTTTAATAAGATATTAAAATCTAGAAGAGTTCCTCATTATGCATATGCTAGATTTAACCCCGTCGAATTATTTAAGAATTACAGGGCTAGTCCTGTAACAGTTAAAAGAAATCTAAAAATAGGTAACATCAATGACAGGCAAGTAGTAAGAATACCTAGTAGTACTCAACATAAGATATACCATAGTTTATGTCATATGAAAACTATTAAGCCCCATATCATAGGTATTTCATCAGAACCAAATGATTATCTTGCTTTAGAGACAGCTTCACTTATTCAATACTCTATAATGAATAATATAAAAAATATAGAGTGGAAATGGATTAATTCTGATTATTCAGATAATTTAAAATGTTTTATAAAACCTAATTTAGTTATTATTCATAATGTAGTTCCTCAGTATGAAAGAATATATAAAATAAGATCTATAATAGACGCTTTCCCTAATGCTTTAAGACTGGTTGTAGTAGCAGGTACTAATGCAGTTAATTATTTTGATAATTTTTTAAGATATCCGCTATCAGGTATGATAAATCTATCAGGTGGTGAAAATATGAATAATGAATATGTAACTGTTAAATCTGATAATGATATTCAGTACCCTGTATTTACTGATGATATAAAAACTTTATTGTCACCTATTGTTAATAAGCTTAAAACTAAAGAATAGAGGGGAAATTCGTGGAACAATGGGTGGATCATTTAATAATAAAATCTATATGTAATAAAAAAAGACGAAAAATAAATGAAAGAGTCTTAGCTTCTTTAAAGGAAGATCATTTTACAAATGAATTTTATAAACATGCTTTTAGAAGATTAAATTCTTATTATGCTAAGAAAGGAAGAATACTAACATGGAAGGAATTAATAGTAGATACTACTCTTCCTTTAGAAGTTAGAAGAAGACTAAGAGCTAGAGAAGTAAAACGTAAAAAATTAAAAAAACATGATTCTTCTATTGGTTTACCCTCAAATTTTGAAGAGTATTCTGTACTAATTGATAGTTTAATAGATGATGCTAAACAAGTAAATCTTATAGAAATACAAAACTATTTAACCGATAAATTAGGTAAAGAAGATTTAGATAGTAACGAATTAGAAAAAATCTTTGATGGGATGTTCGTTACTATTGATAAGATTAAAACTTTAAAGTCTCAAACGGGCTCGATATTTAAATTAAATAAAAAGAATATTAAAGATACTTTAACTGAATTTCAATCTAAATTAAAAAATCATTTTTTTATACCGACAGGGTTTAGAGATTTCGACAGTATTAATATAGGTATTCCTAGAGATTCATACTTATTGATATCAGCTAAGTCTAGTGCGGGTAAATCGACCTTATCACTCCAGCTTGCAATTAATATGAAAAATGCAGGTGCTAGAGTATGTTTTGTGCCCCTGGAAATGAGTAAAGAACAGATGTTATTAAGAATGGCATCCAATTTATTGAGTATTGAAATATCAACTCTTATTAAAAACTTTGGAAAATATAAAAAGAAAATAATAAAAAAATTATCTAAATTTGTACAATCAAATGATAGCCCAGAGTGTTTAGAATTTTATGTACCTGAACCTGAACATACTTTAGTAGATGTTTTAACTGCTTTAAAAACCAGTAATTATGATGTAGTATATATAGATTATATATCTTTATTAGCTCCTCTAGATAATGATGATCAAAAAAGTTTAAATATGGCAAGTAGGTACGCAAAAGCTTATGCTACTAATAACCAAACAATAATAGCATTACTTGCTCAGTTAGATGAAGATACAAACAGAGTTCGTTACGCAAGGGCACTCACTGAAAATGCGTCAAATTCTTTTGTATGGAATGAAACCGCAGAAGAAATAAATGAGTTAGGATATATAACAGTTAGACAGCCTAAAGCAAGAAATCAAAACCCAACACCCTTTAAATTAAAAACAGAATTAAAATATTTTAAAATGTCTAATCATGTTGAAGAAGGGTATGATGATTATGATGACGATAATGATGACGATAATGATGGAGATATACCAAATGAGGATGATATTTAATTTAAACAGGAGAATTATTTAAATGAAAGCAACAATTAGGAAAGAAGATTTACAAGTAGCTATAAAGGCAATTAATAAAATTGCAGGAAAACCAGAAAAAATATATTTTCTTTTTAACGAAGATGATACTGCCTCTACTGTTGTAAATTCTTTATCATATTTTAAGTATACTATTCCTGCCAAAGATGTTAAACCAGGTAAATTATCTTTACAAGCCAGTTTATTTGAAAATTTATTATTACTAAGAAAAGCAGAAATAAGTTTTTCAAAAACAAAACATGTACTTGAAGTAAATTCAGGAACTAAGCATAAATTACATTGCTCGAGTGTTAATGCAGAGGATATTGAAAAACCGGATTTTAAAAGTATTAAAAATATAAAATTAAAATCAAAAGGTGTTGGTATCTTTAAAAAAATGATATGTGATGCTGCTTTTTATCCAGTAGATGAGATAGATTATGTGCCTGTTAATATTGTTAATACAAAAGATGAATTTGTAATAGGATTAGCAGATTCAGTGCATTGTATATTTTTAAGATCTAACATTTCTGTATCAGATAAACCATTTTCTTTTATGACTAATCTAAAAACTTTAAAAGATATATTTTCATTTTTAGATAGTAATACTAAATTGTCTATATCAGATAATTCTATATTAATATCTAGTGTTAATATAGATGCTAGTCTTCCTTCTTTGCAGGAAGGAGGTAATATGGTAAAAAATGCATATTCTGCATTGCCTGAAAGTAATTATACAGAAGGAAAGATTGTATTTGATAATAACAAATTAATAAAATGGATTGATTCATTAAGTGTTACTTGTGAGGGTGCAGATCTCCTTAAACTAAATATAAAAGGTAAAAAACTTAATTTTAAACTTAAAACAAGTTTTGGAGTATCGGAGGATAATTTTACTTTATTAGAAAATACAATAGGTAATAAAAGTTTGAGTTTGCCCTTAATAATGTTTGTTAATATCCTTAATGCTTGCTCGCATGGAAAAAATACTACTATGAAGATTAGTAAAAAAGGAAATTTTTATAAATTAACAGCTACTAATAAGCAATATATTACAGAATGTATAGCACCTGTAGCATCAATCTCTTAGTTAGGAGAATAGTATAATGATAGTTTATCTTAAAGAAATAGATACAATAGATATAAGTTATATTAAGAATCTTATAAAAATTAATATTAGTAGTTTGGGGACACTTTTTAATAAATTATCTGACCATTTTAATCCCGTATTAAAAATAAAAGAAATATTTAGTGATAATTTAGCAGGTAGTTTCTTCGGTTTTGGTGTGCATATTAATAGTGATATACCTATTGGTAAGATGGCATTTGTTAAAAAGGTATAGTAATAATGATATATAAAAAAGATAAAAAAATAATTCAATACATTACGAATAACTGGCAGGTTTTTCCTAATAAAGTAATTTATCCTACTGATTATAGCAGTGTACTTGTATTAGACTTAGAAAAATCTGTATTTATTTATTCATTATCCGCTATTAGTAATCCTATAATTACTGCAATTAATTGTAATTCTTTATACTTTAGAATTTATAAAGTGGGTGAGCTAGGAATTAAAGAGGCAGCAGGATACATATTTGTACCATTGATTCCTGATAAATTTAAATTACGATACACACCTTTTATGTTATCTATAACAGGTCCAAATTCAACAAAAGAAAATGTATTAGAAAATTCAGAACGAAAAATAATATTTGATTCCGAATTTTTACAAGTACTGTGGATTAGCTGTGGTGCTGAAATAATAACAGATTTAGGTAATAAGTTAAATATTAATTTAGAATAATAATACCTTTAATAAAGGGAGTATAGAATGAAACCAGAAGACAAGATGAATCCAAAACTTATTGAAGCAGCTGAAAAAATTAAAGATGTACTAGGAATACTCGGTGTATATGATAAAATGGATAGTAGATTAGATATACACTTAAAAGATACGCCTATGAGAATAGTAACCGCCTGGAAAGAATTTACTGAAAACATGAATAATGATATAGGTGTTTTGACGAGTTTTGATGAAGAAATAGTTGATGGTATGCCTATTGTTAGATCTATAAGGTATTCTTCACTATGTATGCATCATTTTTTTCCTTTTATGGGAATTGCTCATGTAGCTTACTTACCCAATGATAGTCTATTAGGATTATCTAAAATACCAAGAACAGTTAAGTTTATAGCTAAAAAACCTACTTTACAAGAATTTTTGACTAGAGACATAGCTGATGCTCTATTTAATGCAGCAAAACCTAAGTTTTTAATGGTTATTACTCAGGCTGTACATAGTTGTTGCTCTAGTCGTGGTATTGAAAGCGATTCTGACATGGTATTTTCTACTATTAGAACTGATAATTCACTAGAAGCTAGTGAAGTAAATAGTCTTAAAACAGAAGTTTTGTCATTAATAAAAATGAAGTTTTAAAAATCTAATCAGTGAACTTCCTATTTAAAGGCTTTTTTAGCTTATTAACTAAGTTCTTTTCTTGCTTCACAGAGACTCAAAGTCTCCCCACAAGGGGGATCTGTAATTTAATTATATAAAATAATTAGTGTAATATTAATATGTAAAATAATTCTTATCAGTTTAATAGTGAATAATAAGTGAGATTCATGACTTCAATTAAAAAAAGCAGTTCTTATAAAAGTTCTTTAACTAGTCTAAAGAAGCTAAATAAGCAAGTAAAAGTCGTTTTTAAGAAAACAGAGATTAAGAGTTTAATAAATCTTAAAAAAGAATATAAAAGTATATTTTCAAAAAAGAAATCTGTAAAATATAGAATAAATTCGTTATTAGAGGTTTTAGTGCTTAGTACTGCTTATTTAGAGCGATTAACAGCTATAAAGTCTGATTTATTAATCTTAACAAAGAATGTAACTAAATTAATAAATAAAAATTCCATGTATATCAAAGAACAGCGTAGTTTTAATACTTTATCTAAAAAAGATCAAGATTCTTTAATAGAAATAGAACTATATGAGTTTAATGATGTATATGAAGACATAGATTACAAGGTAGTAGTAGTAGAAAATAATATTGCTTTTATTGATAAACTACAGTTTGCATTAAAGACCTGTCTTAGTACATTAAAAGTAGATAAGGAATATACAAATGGTAGCTAATAAATATACTATAGATCAGCAAAAAGTAGATAAAAAATTAATCAATATTAAATTACAGAAAATTATTAAAACATTACCCAAGGGCAAAATATATAATAATTTTATAACTAATAGTATTAATGAAGTTGCAGAGTATGAGATTGGATTTGAGGCAGCTTTATCTAGTTTTGATTTAGATAATGAAGAAAACTATCTTTCCTTGGATATAGCTTTTATTACTAAACTTAGAAAGCATTTTTCTAAATTATTATTTTTAGATAGAATGATACATATAACAGGAAATAGTTCATTCAGAGATGATATAATGAAAGGTTATATTAATGGTACAATGTTTCCCTCTGATGATGTTAATACTAATAATACTAATAATACTAATAATACTACTACTAATAATAATAAAGATAGGTTTGATAAAATAGAATCTATGTTAAACAGTTTTGTAAAATAGACTTTATTTTAAATATAATATAATTAAAGGAGTAATTTAAATGGGGCTATTGTATAAAAAGAATTTTTACTACTCAATGGTAAAGTCATTAAGAGAGTGTAAAGTGGAGGGGGATGATTCTAAAATTGATACTTTAAACAAAATTTCTGTTAACTTAAAAGACAGTAAATTTAAAAAGTCTATATTATCTTTTGTTAGAAAATATTGGGATACAGAAAAAGAATTAATCTCGGCATCATATGAATCAATAGATAGTGGTTTTCTTGATGATCTTTTTAGAGACCCTGCTATGACTATGCCTAGAATGAGGCCACCTAAAGGATCAGGTAGGCGTGGCGGGCTTAGAAGGGTTAATGATGACTTATACAATACATGTCCTAAATGTCAAGGTAGAATCTTTCCAGACTTTAAGTTTTGTCCTTACTGTAATAATAACCTTGATGGTGTTAAAGACAGTGATAAAACTATATTAGATATTGAAGACTTATTTCCTGGTATGGGTAGACAAAAAGGAATGGGTAGAGGAATGGGTCAGGGTTATGGTCGTGGCCAAGAAATGGGCAGAAAAGGATTATTACCGAGGCAGGGTAGGGGTAAGGGACCAGGGCGGGGCAAAGGACCAGGACCAGGAATTGGTGATGGAGGTGGTGACTGTAGAAAAGATGGTATAGATTATAATAAAATAAGCATAAAAGATCTTAAATCATTATTCGGAAATACAGATGATATTATAGTTGATGATGAAGATGGGTTGAAAGTAACTGTAGGAGATGTTGAAGAAACAATGCATGATATTAAAAAACATATTCCTATGTAATAAGAATTAAGCTCATAATACTATTGTGTCTAGTATTATGAGTTTTACTGTTTGTTAGGATTATAACAATGTCAAAGATAGTCAGATCATGTGTAAATTGTATATGGTATTTAAAAGATGAGTGTAAGGGCAGTTCAGAGCCTTGCAAAAAGTGGATATATAAGAAAGCTAATTGTACTTTATGTTCAAATTTATTATACTGTAAAAAATTAGGTAAAGATAATTTAAATGAATCTAATGTTTGCTACAATTTTAAGAAAGATAAAAAGAAAAAAAAGAAAAAGAAAAAATCTATTTTAAGTATACAAGAATATAATAATAATAATAATAATGATAATAATAATAATGATAATGATATTAGCAGTTATAGCAATGATAGTGATAAGGATGATTTATTTTCTCCCTCTGATCTTGTTGAGAGTGTAATAGAATCTAATTATGACCCATCTGTATTTTCACTCATTAATGAAGGTGATATATTAAAGTCTCATAATTCCATACAATTTATTCTTGATAAGAGATTTCTTAATATAAAGTTATGGCCTAAACAGTTGCAAATAGCTCTTCAGTTCTTTAATTCGTACTGTCCATACTGCTCTGATAATAATTTTATTAATAATAAAATAGAAGTTGATACATCAATAGGTAACATATTAGATAAAATTATATTTTATTATGATGGTGTTTGTAAAAAATGTGGTAAGTCAAGATATGATGCTATAGAAGATAAGAAATTCAATAACTATAATAGGATGATAGGAGTTGCTGGCCAACGTAGTGGTAAGAGCATCTTGACTGGTATATTTAGTGCAACTATTCTTCATAAATATTTACAAATACCAAATCCTGTTGAAATGTTAGGACTACTTCCTAATAGTACTCTTCATGGTACATTTGTAGGTCTTAGATATCAAGATGCTTATGATAATTTATGGGAACCTTTTTACAATCTTATAACTACAGCACCTTGGTATGTTGAATATCATAAATTCTTAGATGAAGAAGGATCAAGACTTGGTAAAGAGATATTTAAACTTAGAGATACATTTGTAACTTACAATCATAAAAATATAGGCTTCTATCCAGCAGGACCCGACAAAAGAAAATTGAGAGGAAAGTGTTTACCTGGGTATACTTTAGTTAATACTTCAAGAGGATTTATAAGACTTGATGATCCAAAAAAGTTACTTGGTTCTTATACTTATAAGGGAAAAAGCAGTAGAAAGATTATTGATTACGAACCCCAAAAGTATAAAAAAGATGTTTATAGGGTAACTTTAGAGAATGGGATAGAATTAGATGCAACTTATGATCATAGAGTTAAAGTATTAACTAACAAAGGTAAAGCGGCATGGAGAGAACAGCAGGATTTAATTGGTGAATATGTATTTTGTCAAATGGGTGGAGAGTTTCCTAAAGAACTTATATTTAATCATAATATTAAGAAGCATGAACCTGCATATGTAAAACTTGCTAAGTATATTGCAGATGGTAAAATATTTACAAGACAAGATATTTCTGATACTATAGGTGTAGTATTAACAGGTGTCCAGTGGGTTATACATCCTATGTTAAAAGCAGGTGTACTTAATATTAAGTATCCAAGAACTGATTTATGTTATAGTTTACCTGCTGAGTATAGAATTAATTCTAAGTTTAAATTAAAAAAATGGATTAAACTTAGAAAAGGTTATATCAATACTAATAGAGATAAAGTAAAATTACCTAATAGGATGACACCTAAGTTAGCTAGATTGGTAGGATATTTAATAGCTGATGGCTGGGTTACATTAAAGGGTAATAGCATTGAATACTGGACTACAAGTAAAGATAAGTGTAATGATTTTTATAATTGTTTTAAAATAGTATTTGGATGTAACCCAAGATTAGCATCTATAATTGATAAAGAAAAATATGTAAATGGCCCCGGAACTTGTTATGTCATTAGTTTTACTTACGGTAGTATAATTGAGTTTCTAACTCTTATAGGTGCAACGGGGGGTAATGCTCATATTAAAGTAATGCCCTGGTCAATACTAGAAGCATCAAGAAAATGTGTTGTAGAATGTGTAAGTGCAATGATTAGTTGTGATGGTGGTATAATAAATAGGTCAGGCAGAGTAGGAGTATATTATTATTCTAAATCTTATGAATTATGCAAGTCTTTACAATTATTAATAATGAAGCTAGGATACGTCTGTATAAGAAAATTTAGTAATAAAGGTAACATGGTATATTTAACAAGGGAAGATAGTGTTAATTTCGTTAAAAAAGAATATACTGGATTAGATAAAAGAGATTACAAAAAAGATGTTACAATATCAAAAACAGATAATCCTAAATCATATATACACCATAAAATACCTTTTACTAATGTTTATATTAGTTCTAAAATAAATAAGATTTATAATAGAAATGTACGAGATATAGAAGATATAAAAAATGTAAGATTTAGAAAATACTGTGATAAATATATTTCATTTTCAAAAGTTGTATCTATAGAGTATATAGGTAAAATGAAAGTTTATGACTTAACTGTTGACTCAGAAGATTCAACATTTGCTGCTAATAATGTTTTAGTACATAATACCCGCATTATTTCAGCACTGGACGAGCTAGGCTGGTTTTTCGGTGGTAGTAATCAAGTAAAATATAATCCTGATGAAATTTATGCAGCTCTAGATAACAGTCTAATGACTGTATTATCAGCATCAAATAAGTTGTTACCAATATTTCCAGATATGCCAAGTGCTTACGGATTTTATATCTCAAGTCCTAGTAGTAAGGCCGATAAATCTATGCGTATGTATAAACAAAGTAAAACAAGTACTTCACTATACGGATTTCATTATTCTACTTGGGAAATAAATCCAACTATTACAAAAGAAGATTTGAGAGATAAGTTTAGAGAAGATCCTGTAAAGACTGAAAGGGATTTTGGGGCTAACCCGCCATATAGTTTAAGCCCTTATATTAGTACTCCTACTGTTTTGATTCCAGTATTTTCTAAAAAGAAAAATTTGTTAAAAATAAAAAGTATTAAGACAGTCAAAGATAGTTTAGGTGGTACATTAATGTATCCTACTTTAGAGTTTAATAAGGTTCATACATATCCTGCCGTGTTATCTATTGATTGTAGTTATAATTATGATAGTTTTGCTTGTAGTATAATGCATTTTATGGATATAGATGATAAGAGAGTAATAGCTACCTCAGGTATAATAGAAATAATACCAGATACTTATGCAATCAGTTTTCCTAAGATATATGAGCATGTTATAACACCTATAATAGAAAATTTTAATATTAAGGTGGTTTGTTTAACAGGTGATACTCTACTACCTACAATACATGGTTTAAAAAGATTAGATAGTTTAGAGGATTTTAATAATTCTATTGCTACGAGTTTATCTACTAAAGGTTTATTTAATAATTTTAAATATAATGGTATTAAAGATATAAGAACAATACGATCTGTACATGGTTTTGAAGTTAAGGGTACTGCTGATCATAAAGTAAAAGTATTAAATAAAAATTATTGTATAGAGTGGAAAGAAATAAAAGATATTAAAAAAACTGATTATATGTTAATTAGGACAAAACCTTTAAATAGGACTTCTAAACTTAAATTATTTTTCCCGAGTATAACATGTAATAGACCACAGGGAGGTGGAAAATTACCAGAGTATCCGCCAAAAACTCCAAAAGTAATGACTGTAGAATTGGGATTTATATTAGGATCATTAGTTTCTGAAGGATGTGTAAGAGATAATTATATAAATTTTTGTAACACGAATAAGACTTATATAAATAAGTTTATAAAATGTTTTAAACAAGTATTTGGAGTTAAATTAAAAGCAACTAAAAGAAAGATGTATGATGGAATCATTTTAGGTAGAAAGTATAAATCTAATTATGAATATATTTATATTGTAGAAAAAAGATCAAGAGTATTAGGTAGTTGGTTGAATAGTTTAGGTATTACTTTTAAAACTGCACCTTATAAATATATACCTTGGTCTATACTAGAAGCTGATAAGGATTCACAATTATCTTTTATGGCGGGGTTTATCGAAGGTGACGGTTGTATATCACACAATAATATACAATGTATATCCTCTTCAAAAGAGCTGTTAAAACAAATACAAATATTACTACTAACACATGGTATATTTTCTTATATCTCTAATAGAGGAGATATTGTAAATATAAATACTATTAATTCTATTAAATTAATAAAACTTATTAAACCTTTTTTAGGTGTTAAACATAAGAACTTTAAAAGAAAATATACTACTAAAAGAGATATGACTGCTGGTATTCCGCTTAAACCTATAATTGATTACATTATTAGTAGGAGAATAAAGAAAGGAACCTATAAAGGATGTGTATATAAAACTAATAATAATAAAAAAGTTGTTTTATCAGGATTATATCCTTTTACGGGTACTTATTCAAAGTATGTAAGTAAAAAGGATTTATATAATGGATACTTAGATACAGTATTAAATAAGTTAAAAGTTCTTGATATAGAATTATATAATAATTTTACTAATATATTAAAATCTGATATTGGGGTACCTAGTAAAGTAAAGAATAATTTTAAAAGTGGTAGAGAAAAAGTATATGATATAACAGTTCCTAAAACTAATGAATTTATAGCAAATGGTGTATTAGTTCATAATTGTTTCGATAGGTGGCAATCTATTAATTTGAGTCAACAGATATTTCAAGATCATAAAATAGATGCTATGTTATATAGTGTTAAAATGAGTGATTTTGAAGATTTACGTTCTGCAATGTATGGAGAAGAGTGTATATTTCCTAGACTAGAATCTAAAGTAGATGAATTAATTTTATTAGATAAAGAAGTAAATGCTCTTGTTCATAATAAACCGGTCAATCACCTGTTTTTACAATTTTTGATGAGTCAGGATTCAGGTAGAATTATAACTAAAGGTGATGATACTACAGATGATATATTAAGAACTATATGTTTAGGACATGCTATACTAAATGATGAAAATTATAATGAGCTGTTTTATGGCAGTGGTTCCGAAAGGTCACTATTATATAATGATATTAATTCTATCATAAAGCTTAGTAAGTTATCAAATAAAGGTGGTTCTATTTTATCTTCATCAGGTATGAATAGAAGTGCTGGTGGTATAGGTGCAGTAGGATCACGCAAAATGCCTAACTAATAATAAAGGATAATAAAATAGGTGCATAAATGGAATATGTAAATATTGATGTAGAAACTATATTATCAGCTATACAATATAAGAAAGGTAATAGGGTTATAGTAAACTTTAATACTGCTAAAGATCCTGAGTACTACGTAGGTACTGTTACTACAATAAGAAAAGGTATAGTATACGTTATCTTTGATGATGGGGACAAAGGTAGCTATAAACCTACAGCAAGTAAGGTGGGACTAGTTGGCATTACAAAAAAGAAAATAGGTAGGAAGTCTGAGATACCAGCTAAGGATATTAACAAGTGGCTATCAATTGATATTGGTAAAGCAAGTCCTAAACGTAAGACTAAACCTAACGTAGTAGAAAAAAAGACTAAAAAATTATCTAAGAATATATGTTTTGATTGGTTTGAAAAGTTTCTATTCGGAGATCAGTTTAATAAAAAAGAAAAGAATACTAGTGATGAAGATAGATTATGGGATATAATAGAACAGTTTACTACTGAAAGATTTTCTAATAAGAAAAAATTTACGGAAAGCTTTAGAAAACTTAAAGAGTGTAAGACATATTATAAAGATTTACTAACACCTAAATCAAAAGTAATGTATAGAGGTCTAACACTAAAACCAAACATATTCAAAAAACTTATAGAAAGTAAATATAAATTATTAAAGAAGAATAATAATAAATCAGCATCTAATAGTGAATTAACATTATTTAAAGGAATATATAAACCTACAAGTGAATTACAATCTTGGACTACTGATTTAGGTATAGCATCAAGTTTTGCAAGTGGGAGAAGAGATTATATTGAAGAAGGTACAGTAAAAAATATTAAAGGTTATTTAAATTATTTAGAGTCATTATTAGAAATATCAAATAGTAGTAAGCCTTGTGTTATAAAAGTAACAACGGATGAATCCTTTTTTGGTACTCCAGAATTAACTAATAAAATAAGTGAATTAAGTGAAAAAGAAGTATGGAGGTTAGGAGGATCTATCAAGTGTGAGTTTTTATTAGGGGGCGTGGACTTATTTATGTAAATAATAAAGGATAATAACATGAATACAAATGAAGCTTTAGAAAAGCAAGATTTAAATAGCACACAGAGAAGTTTAGCCCAATCTTTAATTATGACTGGCGCTACTTTAGAAGATGCTCTAGAAACTGTTAAAGGATATTCTGGTGGTTTAAATAAGAAAAAATCAAGATCACCTTTTGAATGCCCTAAGTGTGGTATTACCATGAAGACTGTTAGTTTGATGGACGACAGAAAAGCAGTGTATTGCAGTAACGACAGAATCTGCCTCCCGATTTAATGGAGACGTGATATGAAGAATATAAGATTACCAATTAGTGTTGTACTATTGCTATCAGCTATAGAGAAATGGGATACATTAAAATGTAATGTATCTATTTGCCAATGTAAATAATAATAGGAGTGTAATACTATGCCACTAGCCACTAGATTTGGTGATGTTTGTGCGGGACATTCACGATCCCCCGAGACCTAATATTGGGCGTCCCTGATACATTTGTAAATAGTTTAGGTCAGATAAGAGTAACAGATCCTTATGCTTGTCATGGTTGTTGTTGCCCTTGTCATGGTGGTACATTAGCTGTTGGATCAAGTAATGTATATATTTTATCTAAAAGTATAATTTTTAATATTAATATTTAACTAAAGGAGATAGGTAGACATGTACATTAAGATAGTATCTAAGAGAGACAATAACCAAGATGTGGAAGAGAACAGATTATTTGAAGCCACAAATGTTTATTATAAAAAGATGAAAGTTGCATCAAAAAAAGCCTTTGAAGACAGTGACATTAAGATGCCCTATGTTTTAGTGGGTTCTATACCAGAGGAAGCTAGTTTTGATTATATAGAAATAAAATTTAAAGAAAAAGAAAGTAATGCACAATCAATAATTGTTATTAACTGTTCTGTATATCTTCTAAATCAAGATGGAAAAAATATAGATAGTATACACTGTTAATATTTTAATTTAATTTTTTAATTTAAAAAAAGGAATGTATTATGCCAAGTTTTATTCTAACAAATTCAGGATCTGTAAGTGGGAATGTTGTAGTTGATAAAGGTGTATCAGTCGAAGATGGCAGCCCTGCTACAGTAAATGCTATTACTAACGAAATTCTTGCTGCTGTTGCTGCGGGACTTATTACAATTACTTATCCAACCGCGCCTGATAATATTGTTATTAGTGGTGATGAACTTGCAGAGGAATCAGCATTTTCTGGTACAGCTAGTGTTACTGATGAAATTGTAGGTACAGCTAGTTGGTCTGACGTAGATGATAATGATGCAACACTAATGGCACAGATCAATGAGTGCAGGTCTAATGTAAGTAATCTCTCTTGCTTGATTGAAGGTCTTATTAATCATCAAATTAGATAGATTAGTTTGAGTATAATAAAAGTGTAGACATATATTTAATATGTGTCTACACTTTTATTATTATAATTAACATTAACATTAAGGATATTAAAAAAAGGTGATATGGTGTATAAGTTTCCTAAATATCCTACTGGATGGCCTATAATAATTAAACGGGTAAAAAAGAGGGATAATTTTACATGTCAAGACTGTAAGACAAAGCATCCCCCTTGGTCAAAGTACTTAGACGTCCACCATAAAGTTCCTCTCTCGAAGGGCGGTAAAAGTATAGATAAAAACTTAGTAACGTTATGTTATCGGTGCCATTCCAAATATCATTTGCATCTTCGTAAATTTTTAGAGAAGAATAAAAATAAAAGTAAGATAACAAGGTCTAAAGCAAATAAAAGAAAACAACCAAAGTTTAGAAAAATTAAATTTGGATACTTCTAGTATAACTTAAAGAGCTAACTACAGCCTAATTAACTGTAGGACAGCTATTTTTCTTGAAATAGTTGCTCTTTATTTTTAATAATCAAGATACTTACTTCAAGAGGTAAT
>Ga0307987_1000130_pt1 | contig 45686 bp, 44 predicted proteins | sample EllFjometagen181_FD_203157 | JGI IMG/M metagenome (GOLD analysis project Ga0307987, IMG submission 203157) | Marine microbial communities from Ellis Fjord, Antarctic Ocean - #181 | ecosystem: Environmental > Aquatic > Marine > Unclassified | place: Southern Ocean | collected 2014-10-08 | reverse complement strand
GTAATTAGAAAATTATTTTTATTATGTGTATATATTTTTTTGTTTACAATTAATATATTTTTTTTATTATTTAAAAACTTTAATTTTGTATTTTTAATATTTGTATTTTTAATATTTGTATAATTATATTTTCTTGTATGGATATATTTTTTTAATTTTATGATTTTATATTTATTGTTATGATAAATAATATTATATTTTATTATATCATTTGATATATTTATATTTTTATATATAAAAAATGATTTTTTTAAGTTTATATATATTTTATTAAATATATATTTTTTTATATTATTATAAATTATTAAATTTTTATATATATGTAATGATGGTGAATTTTTGTTTTTTTTTATATTTAATATATATATATAATTTATTTTTATTTTATATATTTTATTTTTTTTTATTTTTATATAATTTTTAAAATTTATATTTTTATCATAAGTTAAAAATAATTTATATTTAATGTATTTTTTTTTTAGTATTAATTTTATATTAATATTTTTATAATTTTCATTAAAATATATATTTTTATTTATTTTTTTTTTTTTATAAATTAAATTTATTTTTTTTATATTAAATAATTTGTTATTTATATGAATTTTTTTATTTTCAAATAATAATATTTTTTTTATATTTATATAGTTTTTTTTATTTTTTTTGTATCTTATATTTTTTATTAAAATTTTTTTTTTAAAAAATGATATTTTTTTTATCAATAAAATTATATTATTATTTTTATATTTTATATTTATAATAGAATAACTATTTTTATTAAAATTAAATGTTAATTTTTTTATTTTTGTATACAAATTTAAATTTATTAAGCTTATATCCTTGATGTTGATATGTTTTTTTTGATATATTTGTTTTTTTTTAAATATTACTATATTTTTTAATTTATTTATAAATATGATATTTTTTATTATTATATTATTGTTTATTGTAGAATATTGAATTTTATTATTATAAATTAAATTTATTTGTTTATATTCTTTAATATATATATATAATGTTTTTATATAAAAATATAATATTAATATTATTATTATTTTTATCTTCATGTATTTTATAGTTTATATGGCATTATTAAATATGTTCCATTGAAACTATTTGTTTCTTTTATTATTATTTTATTTTCATCTGGAAATATTATTTTAATAATATTAGATTGTATTACATTTAAAATATCTATTATATATGATAAATTTAATACAATTTCAAACATTTCATATTCATAATTTATTTTTAAATTTGTAATAATTTGTTCTATATTATTTGATGCTATTATAGTCATGTTATTATTATTTAATATTATTTTTATTTTTTTATTATTAATATTGCATAAAGTTTGTGTCTTTAAAAGTGCACTTTTAAATATATATGTATTTAGATTTATAAATTTATTAGAATCATTATTTAATAACTTATACATATCTGGATAATTATCATTTATCAATTTTGATGTAAATGTAATATTATTTGTTAAAAATTTTATATATTTATCTGAAAAATATATAGTTATATTTGTATCATTAGGAAATGTATTTATAAATTTATATATTGTATTCTTTGGTATTATAAATTTATTATTTATTTCATTCTCTTTTATATTTATACTATCCATAGATAATCTATGTCCATCAGATGATATTGCATACATTTTATCTTTTTTTATTTCTAAAAGTAATCCATTTAAAAAACATCTAGAATCATTTTCACTTATTGAGAAAAGAGTTTTACTAAATAGCATTTTTATATTATTACTTATAAATGAAATTTTATTTTTTATTTTTTTATATTTAGAAAATATTGGAAATATATTATATGATGGATAAGGAATAGTAAATAAACTATTTTCTGACTTTATTTCCATATGTTTTATTTTTTTTATTATTATTATTTCAGAATCATCAGAGCTTGTTTTGCATATATTATATATAGTTTTAAATGATAAAATTAATTCTATATTTATATTTGATAGTATTTTATCATATGTTATTATTTCTATTTCATCATTTGAAGATATACAAAATATTTTATTATTTATTATTTTTAATAATATATGTGAAAAAATTTCATCTTTAGATGAATAATTTTTTATTACTCCTCCAGATACTATTTTTAATAATTTGATTAATATTTTCTTATTTATAGATATATTCATTTTAATTCATAATTTCATTGATTAAATGGGTTACATCTTTTGATATTAATTTATTAGTATTTATTAATATTTTTATCTTTTTATATGAGTATAATACAGTTGTATGATTATATTTTCCTAAATTATTACCTATTTCAGATAAACTATTAGATGTTAGTTTTTTGCATAAAAAAAAAATTATTTGTCTTGCTAATACAATAGATCTATTTCTTTTTTTTGAAATTAATAAATCTATATTTATATTGTAAAATTTAGAGACTATATTAACTATATTCATTAGTGATATTTTTTTATTTCTTTTTTTATGAGTTATTAATTTATTTATAAAATTAATAGAGTTGATGTTTTTTTGTTTTATAGAATTTGCTCTTATAAGTTTTAATATATTTTCTAATGCTATTACATTAGTATTAATTTTTTTTGCTATAATTGTTAATATATCTTGATTTAATTTTATATTATAAGCTTCTGATTTTTTTTCTAATATTTTAATTCTAGATTTTAATTCTGGATTTGTAATTTTACATACTAAACCACTAGTAATTTTTGTTTTTATTTTTTGTTTAATATTTATTATATTATCCGGATGTTGTTCTGAGGTTAATATTATTTGTTTTTGTTTTTCATGTAGTATATTTATTATATAGTAGAATTCTTCTTGTGATTTATACTTTCCTGATAAATATTGTAGATCATCTATTATTAAAATATTACATGTTTTATATGTATTTTTATATTCATTTAACATATTTTTTTTAAATGAATTCATTATTTCATATACAAATTTTTCTGCAGTTATATATATAATATTTATTTTAGGATTATTTTTTAATATTTTATTTCCTATGGCATTTATTAAGTGAGTTTTACCTGTACCTATATTGCCATAAATATATAAAGGATTATAAGTTTTATCCATATTTTTTGTTATATTTAAAGCTGCTAATATTGTTGATTTATTTATTTCACTATTTATAAAAGTATTAAATGTTTTTGTTATATTTAAATTATTTTTGTATTTTATAATTATTTTTTTTTTATTTTGACAAACATGTTCTAATATATTACTTCCAATTTTTAATTCTATATTATATTTTTTATTTGTTATTCCATATATAACATTTTTTATTATAGAAATATAATAATTTGTTATTTTATCTAAGATATAATAATTTGGTACTAATATTATAAATTTATTATTTGTTAATTTTATTTGCAAAGGGCTTATGTATTGTATAAATTGTTGTCTTGGAAGTATAGATTGTAATTTTTTTAAACATTTATGCCAAAAAAAAGAAGTCAATATAGCCTCCTAAATTTTTTTTATTGTTGAAATTGTATTTTATGATAAAATTATAAGATTATAAAGTTAATATTGTAGTAATTATATTATTATATAGTATAATCATTATTTAGTTTGTTTTGCGTTAGGAAAAAAAATGAAAAGAACATATCAGCCAAATGTTAGAAGGATGAAAAAAACTCATGGATTTCGCATAAGAATGAGAACAGTAGGCGGTCGTAGAGTTATAAAAAATAGGCGTAGAAAAGGTAGAGTTAGATTAACAAAATAATGTATAGTCTGTTTTTTTTTAATAGATATAATAAATTATCTATGAAAGATATTAATAATATTATTATATTTGGTTTTTGTAATATTTTTTCAAATGGCATTGTATATTATAGAATGAATAAAATAAATAAACATAGAATTTGTGTAAAAATATCTACTAAAATATGTAGTTTATCTGTTAATAGAAATATAATTAAAAGATTTATTAAAAAAAAAATGAGTTTTAATATTAATAATTATGATGTTGTTATTATTTTAAATCAAATTTATGATTTATATAAATATGAAATAAATTTTATTTAGATATTATGTTGAAAAATATATTTTTATTTTTTATAAAATTTTATATCTGTTTTATTAGTCCATTTATGTTAAGTGCATGTAGGTTTTATCCTACTTGTTCTATTTATTCTTGTGAAATTATAAATAAATATGGCATATTTAAAGGGTTAATTTTTATAATAAAAAGAATAGGAAAATGTCATCCTTGGCATAAAGGTGGATATGATCCTATTCCTTAACTTTGTGTAGTATATTTTATGAGTAAATATAATATAAGATTTGTTCTTTGGGGTTTTATTTTGTTCTTTGGATTTATATTATTTAACTCTTGGGAAAGCAGTAAGGAACAAGTAAATAATTCTAATTTGGTTAGTGATTCTAAGAAGATTTTAAATGATGATAAATTGTCTAATGCAATAGATAACACGAAGATTGATATTAAAGATTTTTATAATGATTCTAGTAATTTAGTTCTTATAAATACAAATTTAGTTTTTGCAAAAATAAATTTATATGGTGGAGATATAGAGTATTTAGAGTTAAAAAAATATTCTAATTCTTTGAATGATTCTAGTGGTGGAGTTATTTTATTTGATAAATCTGATGATAAATATTATGTACCTCAACTTGGTTTTTTGAATGATTTAGGTCCAGATTCTAAAGTTCTTGGAAGATGTTTATACACTATAGATAAAAATAAATATGAAATTGATGAAAATAATTCTAATTTAATAGTAAAGCTATCCTATATAACGGATGATAATATCACTATAAATAAGATTTATACATTTAAATCTTATTCTTATGAGATAGATGTAGATTATGTTATAAAAAATGATAGTAATCAAATATATTCTGGCAGAATATATGGATTAATTAAACAAAAGAAAAAAGATGTAAAAAGTGGATTGTTAAGTACTAGTAATAGATTTTATGAGGGAGCAGCAGTTTACACAAAGGAATATCCTTATAAAAAAATATCATTTGATGATATTAATAATAAAAAATTTAATGAACTTATATATGGTGGATGGATAGCTATGTTAGAACATTATTTTATATGTTCTTGGATTCCATCCTCTAATAATAATTATATATATAATAGTGAAAAAAGTTCTAATAATTTATATATTATAAAATATGTTAGTGAAAATGAGTTAATAGTTAGATCTGGTGAAGAAAAAAATATTGGAGCTAAATTATTTGCTGGTCCAAAAGTAAAGGATATGTTAAATAAATTATCTAAGGGTTTAGATTTAGCAGTAGATTATGGTATTCTTTGGCCTATCGCTAGTCCTATATTTTTATTACTTAGTAAGATATATTCTATTGTAGGCAATTGGGGAATATCTATTATTTTAGTTACATTTATAATAAAATTACTATTTTTTCATTTATCATCTATTAGTTATCGTTCTATTGGTAATATGAAAAAACTGCAACCTAGAATGGAAATTTTAAAACATAGATATAAAGATGATAAGAAGATGTTTGGTCAAGCTGTTATGAATTTATATAAAAAAGAAAAGGTAAATCCATTAGGAGGATGTTTACCTATATTAGTACAAATTCCAGTTTTTATATCTTTATATTATGTTTTACTTGAAAGTGTAGAATTGAGACAGGCACCATTTTTATTCTGGATAAAAGATTTATCAGATAAAGATGCTTATTATATTTTACCTGTTATTATGTCATTTACTATGTATTTACAACAAAAACTTAATCCTCCAATTCAAGATCCAACACAGGCAAAAATAATGATGTTTATGCCTGTAGTTTTTTTATTAATTTTTTTACAGTTTCCATCTGGATTAATATTATATTGGATTGTAAATAATATTTTATCTATATTACAACAGTGGTTTATTATGAAACAAGTTGAAAGAAATTAATTTTAGTATTTTATGATAACAAAAATAGGTGATACTATAGTTTCTAAAGTTACACCAAATGGTATATCAGGTGTAGGTATTTTAAGAATATCTGGGGAATTATCATATATCATATCTTTTCTTATTACTAAGAAACATATGCCGGTTAGGTTTGCTATTTATACTTCCTTTTTTGACAAAAATAGTGAATTAATTGATAAGGGTATCGCTATTTTTTATAAATCTCCAAATTCTTTTACTGGAGAAGATGTTTTGGAATTACATTCACATGGAAGTAATGTTATTCTTAATAATATATTATTAAGATGTATTGAATTAGGAGCTAGAAAAGCAGAGAAAGGTGAATTCTCTTTTAGAGCTTTTTTTAATAATAAAATAGATTTATTACAAGCAGAGTCTATAGATCAACTTATTAAATCAAATTCTTCTTATGCTAATAAAGCTATTTTAAAGTCATTAGATGGTATTTTCTCTAGTAAGATTAATTTTATCATAGGTAAATTATTGCTATTAAGAAGAGATTTAGAAGCAAGTATAGATTTTCCAAGTGATGTTGAATTAGATAACATTGGTTTTATTAATAAATTTGATGATTTATATATTTGTTTTATAAAATTATTAGAAAAAGTATCAAAAAATTATTTTTTATATGATAAATTTGAGATTGTAATTTTTGGAAAAACTAATGTAGGTAAGTCTAGTTTATTTAATTTATTATTAGGTAGTGATAGATCTATTGTTTCTAATATTCCAGGCACTACTAGAGATTATCTAGATTGTAATATTAATATAGGGAATCATACTTTAAGTTTAATAGATACTGCTGGTTTAAATAATTCTACAAATGATATTATTGAAAAAGAAGGAATAAATAGAACTTACAAACAAATTAAACATGCTAATATTTTAATATATATGCTTGATATTAATGATAATATAAATTTAAATTGTGATGATATATTTAAATATGTAAAAAAAATATCAACTGATAAATTTAAATTATTTATTATAAATAATAAAATAGATAAAATAAAAATTAAACCTAAAATAATAGTACATGATGATTATATAGAGCTTTATATATCTGTTAAAAAAAAATTAGGATTAAATTTATTATTAAAAGAATTAAATAAAATATTCTCTTTAGAGAATGATGATTTATATATGGTAAATAAAAGACATTTTAATTTATTTTTCAAAGCTCATAAACATTTATTAAGTGCAAGAAAAAAAATACATAATAATTTTTTATTTGATTTATTAGCAGAGGATTTAAGGTTAATGCATAATGATTTATCTAGTATGGTTGGGCTTGATGCATCTAATGAGTTATTAACTGAAATTTTTTCTAATTTTTGTTTAGGTAAATAAATGATTATTAATAAGAATTCTGATTTTTTTTATGATGTAATAGTTGTTGGGGGAGGACATGCTGGTATAGAAGCCTCTTATGCCTCTTCTAGAATGGGAGCACGTACACTACTTATAACTCAAAAATTAGATTTGATAGGTGAGTTAGCATGTAATCCATCAATTGGAGGAATCGGTAAAAGTCATTTAGTAAAAGAAATAGATGCTATGGGTGGTGCAATGGGTATGATTGCTGACTTTTCTGGTATAAATTTTAAGAGATTAAATATAAGTAAAGGTCCAGCAGTAAGGTCTACAAGAATACAAGTTGATAGAAATTTTTATAAATTATTTTTAAATAATTTAATAAAAAAAACATTTAATTTAAAATTAATTCAACAAACAGTTATAGATTTAATAATAAAAAAAAATATAGTAATAGGTGTTAAAACCCTTGATAATATTTCTTTTTATTCTAAATCTGTTGTTTTAACATTAGGTACATTTTTAAATGGTAAAATATTTGTTGGAAATATTAGTTATAATGGAGGTAGAGCAGGTGAAAAATCTTCTATTCTATTAGCTAATAAATTAAAAGATATGTCTTTTATTGTAAATAGATTAAAAACTGGCACACCACCAAGAATTGATACTAGATCTATTTTTTTTGATAAGTTAGAAAAACAAGATAGTGATATTCCAATGCCTACTTTTTCACATTGGACAAATACAAAAAGAAAACTTACACAAAGGTCATGTTATATTACTCATACAAATAAAATTACTCATGATATAATATTACAGAATATTAAAAAATCATCTATATATGATGGTGGAGTAAATGTTGTTGGGCCAAGATATTGTCCATCAATAGAAGATAAATTAATTAGATTTAAAAATAAAGATAGTCATCAAATTTTTTTAGAACCTGAAGGGTTGAATAATTATGAGATATATCCCAATGGTTTATCTACAAGTTTGCCTATAGAAATACAAATTAAGTTTTTAAAAACTATATATGGATTAGAGAAATCTAGAATAACAAGAGTAGGATACTCTGTAGAGTATGATTATTTTGATTCTAGATGTTTGAATTTAACATTAAGTACAAAAAATATAAAAGGTTTGTTTTTTGCTGGACAAATAAATGGTACAACAGGTTATGAAGAAGCAGCTGCTCAAGGATTAGTTGCAGGTATAAATGCATCTTGTTTTTCTTTAGAGAAACCTCAATGGATACCATCTAGAACTGATTCTTATATTGGTGTATTAGTTGATGATTTAGTTACTAAAGGAATTAGTGAACCATATAGAATGTTTACTAGTAAGGCTGAATATAGGTTATATCTTAGAGAGGATAATGCTGATATAAGGTTAAGTCATAAAGCAAGGGAACTAGGGTTATTAAATAATAGACAATGGAATATTTATTTAAATAAGAAAAAAATGTTAAATGATGCTTATTATGAATTAAGTAAAAAAATAATTAATATTAATTCATTAGAATTTATAAATTTGAATAAAAAAATTAACTTAGATATAAAAAAGAAAATTACAATATTAGATTTATTAAAACAAAAAGATATAACATATACTATGTTGAAATCAACATTTAGTATTAATATTTCAAATAGTATATTAGAATTATTAGAAATTAAAATTAAATATTCTGGTTATGTTAATAGTCAGAAAGAAGAACTTAAAAAAATTTATAAGTATAGAAATATTAGTCTTCCAAAGAATATTATTTATGAAGAAATACCTAGTATTTCTTCTGAAGCTGTAGAAAAACTTAATTTAATACAACCTTTAACTATAGAACAAGCTTCTAGAATTCCAGGTATAACTTTATCTACATTATTAATATTACTTATTTATATAAAAAATAAATAGGAAGTTTCAATATTATAATTATTGAGTATTGAAATAACATAACTTTTCATTTATTATTAAAACATATTTGAAAGTTCTAGTTCAATTATTCGTTTCGTATATGTCTAGGTATTATATGTTATTTAAGCTAGGAAATATTTTAAAAGTATTATTATCTCAATTTTTATTGTTGATGGTTATATTTATAGTTGTATTATTGAAATATGGACTCTTTGTTAGTGTTTCTATTTTTTATGGTGGTTTAACAAGTATATTATCATCTAGTTTATTTATTATAATATTTACTTTTAAAAGTGTTAATAATACTCCTAAACATATAGTGAAGAAATTTTATTTGGCTGGCATGTTAAAAATAATTACACTTATTTTAACTTGTATATTAATATTTAATTTAGCAGCAGTTCATCCTATAGGGTATTTTATTTCCTTAATTTTTATTCAATTAACATTTTGGTGTAGTTGTTTATTTTTTTTTAATGAGGATACAGGTTCACATGAGTGCAGATAGCAGTGTAATAACAACAGGTGCATATATTAGGCATCATTTAACCCATTTTGAAATAGGTTCAGGATTTTGGACTTTCTATATGGACACTTTATTAATTTCTATAATATTAGGTATATTTTTTATATCTTTTTTTTATTTAAGTGTTAGAAAGTCTACATCACATATTCCTAGTGGTACACAAAATTTTATAGAGTTAATGTTTGATTTTGTAGATGGTCAAGTTAAAGATACATATCATGGCAAAAGCAAACTTGTTGCCCCATTAGCTCTAACAGTATTTGTATGGGTTTTTTTAATGAATTTGATGGATCTTATTCCTGTAGATTTACTTTATGTTGTAGGTGGAATATTAGGTATAGAATTTTTACAAAATATAAAAATAGTTCCTACAACTGATCCAAACTTAACTTTGGCTATGTCTTTTTCAGTTTTTGGTCTTATTATTATATATAATATTATGGCAAAAGGTATAGTTGGAGTATTAAAAGAAATGTTATGTGTTCCTTTTGGGCCATATCTTTTTATTGTTAATTTTTCTTTAAAGATAATAGAAGAATTGGCAAAACCTATATCTTTAGGTTTAAGATTATATGGTAATTTATATGCAGGAGAGCTTATTTTTATTTTAATATCATTATTACCTTGGTTTATACAATGGACATTAGGTGGACCATGGGCAATATTTCATATATTAGTAATTACGATTCAAGCTTTTGTTTTTATGGTTTTAACCATAGTATATATAAGCATGGCAGAAGAATCACATTAATTTTAAAAAAAACATTGATAAATATTTAAATATCTTTTTAAAGGAGGAAAGATGGAATCTTCAATTCAAATAGCACAAGTAGTTAGTAATTTACAAGGTATGACAATGATAGCAGTTGCTATATTAATAGGTTCTGGTGCCCTTGGCACAGCTATAGGTTTTGGTTTGTTAGGTGGTAAATTTTTAGAAGGTGCTGCTAGACAACCTGAAATGATACCTCAATTACAAGTTAAACTTTTTATTGTTGCTGGATTATTGGATGCAATATCTATGATTGGTATAGGTATAGCTTTGTTTTTTACTTTTGCAAATCCATTTATGACATCATTGGAAACATATTTTCCAAAGTAATGTATTTAAAGTTTGTGAAATAATGAAATTTTGAGGAGTAATAAGTGGATATAAACGCCACCTTGTTAGGTCAAATGATAACATTTGCCATTTTTGTTTGGTTTACTCTTAAATTTGTTTGGCCTATGATACAGTCTGCTATGGATGAAAGACAAAAGAAAATAGTAGAAGGTTTAGATGCTGCTAAGAAAGGTCATGATAAGTTAAAAGAGGCAGAGGAAAATTCTGCAATTTGTTTTAAAAAAGCAAAAGTACAATGCGATAATATAATAGTTAATGCAAATAAAAATGCATCTAAGATTATTGAAGAAGCAAAGTCTGGGGCTTTGATTGAGAGGAAAGATATAATAGAATCTGGTCATAAACAAATTGATCAAGAACTAAACAAGGTAAAATTGGATTTACAAAGAAAAATGGCAGAATTAATAATAAATGGTGCTGAAAAAGTTTTAATGAAAAGTATTAATTCTAAAGATCATGTAAATATATTAGATAAGTTTGTAAAAAAAATATAGGCTTAAATAGATATAGGAATATATATGTCTGAAAACATAACAATAGCACGACCTTATGCTAAAGCAATTTTTGATATTGCTAATAAGGGTGATATGTTACTTGAATGGGATAAGTTATTATCTTCTTTATCAATTATAACAGAAAATATTGTTATAGAAAATTTTTTAAAAAATAAGACAATTAGTTATAATGATAAATCTAAAATTATAATAGATTCTTTAAAATCTTATCGGGCTCTTAATAAAAATTTACTTGATATATGTATTAATTTTGTAAAAATATTGTCTTATTATGGAAGATTATTATGTATGGCAGAGATTTATAGTTTATATAAGCAATATATGAATTTAAAACTTGGTCGTTTGGATGCTGTAATTAATATTGCTCATGCAGTAAATAATATACAAAAAGAATATATTATTAGTTGTTTATCTAAACGATTTAACAAGGAGATTTCAGCTTTATTTATAATAGATGAGAAAATATTAGGAGGAGTTTTAATTAAAATAGGAGATTATACATTAGATGGGTCTGTAAATGGTAATCTTATTTCCTTAAAAGAAAGAATTGTAATATAGTTATTAAAAAAAAAAAAAATTTAATAGATAATTATAGGTAAAGAAAATATGGCTAAAATTTCATTAAAGGCTTCTGAAATAAGTGATTTGATACGTGAACGTATAGAAAAATTTGACAGTGGTGTTATAACTAAAAATGAAGGAAGAATAGTAAGTTTATCAGATGGAATTGTACGTATATATGGGCTAAGTGAAGCTCAATATGGTGAAAGACTAGCTTTTGAAACTGGTGATTTTGGTATTGCATTAAATTTAGAGCAAGATTCTGTTGGTGCTGTTGTCTTAGGTGATTGTGATAGATTAGCTGAAGGGCAAGCTGTTCGTACTACTGGAGAAGTTTTAAGTGTACCTGTTGGTGAAGCATTATTAGGCAGAGTAGTTAATCCATTAGGGGTTCCGATTGATGGTATGGGACCAATAAATACTAAACATTCTTCACCTATAGAAAAAGTAGCTCCAGGTGTAATTTGGAGAAAATCTGTTAGTGAGTCTTTAGCAACAGGATTAAAGTCTATTGATTCCATGATTCCTATAGGTAGAGGACAACGTGAATTAATTGTTGGTGATAGACAAACAGGAAAAACATCAATTGCATTAGATACAATTATAAATCAGAAAGAAACTGGTGTTAAATGTATTTATTTAGCTGTTGGTCAAAAAGCTTCGTCTATAGCTAATGTTGTAAGAAAATTAGAAGAGTATGGAGCATTAAAACACACTATTGTTGTAGCATCTCCTTCTAGTGAATCTGCAGCATTACAATATATATCTCCTTATAGTGCATGTACTATGGGTGAATATTTTAGAGATATTGGTGAAGATGCTCTTATAATTTATGATGATTTGACAAAACAAGCTTGGGCTTATAGACAAATATCATTGTTATTGCGTAGACCTCCTGGTAGAGAAGCTTATCCTGGTGATGTATTTTATCTACATTCTAGATTGTTAGAAAGAGCAGCTAGAGTTAATGAGGAATATGTAGAAAAATGTACAAAAGGTAAAGTTAAAGGAAAAAGTGGATCTTTAACTGCAATTCCAGTAATTGAAACTCAAGCTGGTGACGTTTCAGCATTTGTGCCAACAAATGTTATATCTATAACAGATGGTCAAATATTTTTAGAAACTGATTTATTTAACTCAGGAATAAGACCTGCTATAAATGCTGGTTTATCTGTATCTCGTGTTGGTGGTGCTGCTCAAACTAAGATTATTAAGAAATTAGGTGGTGGTATTCGTTTAGCTTTAGCTCAATATAGAGAATTAGCAGCTTTTGCTCAATTTGCTTCAGATTTAGATGAAACAACAAGAAAACAATTAGAAAGAGGAAAAAGAGTAACAGAAATGATGAAACAGAAGCAGTATTTGCCTTTATCTGTTGCTGGAATAGCTTTTTCATTGTTTACTGTTGAAAAAGGTTATCTTGATGATGTTTCCATGGAAGATATTGTAAGTTTTGAACAGGAATTGCAAGTATTTATTAAAAATAATTATAAAGAATTATTTGATTCTCTTAATAAAGATAGTGATTTTAATGAAAAGATTGAAAAGGAAATGCATTTAGTTCTTAATGAATTTAAAAAAATGAAGTAATAATTTATAAAAGGTTTTATTAATGAGCAGTGCTAAAGAAATAAGAAATAAGATAAAAAGTATTCAGAATACTAGAAAAATTACAAAAGCAATGGAAATGGTTGCAGCTAGTAAAATGAAAAAAGTACAGGAGTCCATGTTACGATCTAGACCTTATTCTGAAAAAATCAAGGATGTTATAAAAAACGTTGGCGAAGGTGTTTTGGAGTATAAGCATCCCTATATTATTCCTAGGAAGGAGAAGAATATTGGTGTAATAGTTGTTTCTACAGATAAAGGTTTATGTGGCGGATTAAATGTAAATCTTTTCAGATGTTTTATGAATAGTATAATAGATATAAAAGATAAAAATATCGGTATTAAAACTGTTCTTATAGGTAGAAAAGCAGGATTATTTTTTAAGAGAGTTGGCTTTAATATTTCTGGTAATATTACAGGTTTGGGTGATAAACCTAAAGCATCTGATTTATTAGGAGTAGTTAAGATCATGGTTGATCTTTATAATTCTGGAGAAGTAGATTCTGTTTATTTATTATATAATAAATTTATAAATACAATGTCTCAATGTCCTATTTATGAAAGAATTATTCCTGTTAAAACTAATTTTTTAAAGGATAATTCTGAAAAAAAACGTCTATGGGATTATTTATACGAGCCAGAACCAGAAAAGCTATTAGAGCTTTTAATGAAAAGATATATAGAATCATTGGTTTATCAATCTGTAGTTGAAAACAATGCATGTGAGCAAGCTGCTAGAATGGTAGCAATGAAAAGTGCATCTGATAATGCTGCAGATCTTATTGATCAGTTTAAATTAATTTACAATAAGGCTAGACAAGCATCTATTACGCAAGAATTATCAGAAATAGTTGCTGGTGCTGAGGCAGTTTAATTTTAAGTATGAGGTTTTTTATTACATGAATACTACCGGTAAAATAGTTCAAATAATTGGAGCCATTATAGATGTTGAATTTAATAGAGATTCAGTTCCTAATGTTTATGATGCTTTAGTTGTTAAAGAAGTTGATTTAGTTTTAGAGGTACAACAGCAGTTAGGTGATGGTGTTGTTCGTACAATAGCTATGGGTTCATCCGAAGGATTAAAAAGAGGACTTATTGTTGATAATACATTCACTCCTATAACTGTTCCTGTTGGCAAAGGTACTTTGGGAAGAATAATGGATGTTCTAGGTAAGCCTATAGATGAATGTGGAAAAGTGGATACAAAGGAGTTTATGCCTATACACAGAAAAGCTCCTGCCTATGAAGAGTTAGCTGGAAGTAATGAGTTACTTGAAACAGGTATAAAAGTTATAGATCTTGTTTGTCCATTTGCTAAAGGTGGTAAAGTAGGATTATTTGGTGGTGCAGGTGTTGGTAAAACTGTAAATATGATGGAATTAATACGAAATATAGCTATAGAGCATAGTGGATATTCCGTATTTGCTGGTGTTGGTGAAAGAACCAGAGAAGGCAATGATTTTTATTATGAAATGAAAGAATCTAATGTTTTAGATAAAGTTGCATTAGTATATGGACAAATGAATGAACCTCCTGGAAATAGATTACGTGTTGGGTTAACTGGTTTAACTATAGCTGAAAAATTTAGGGATGAAGGTCGTGATGTATTATTATTTATAGATAATATTTATAGATATACATTAGCAGGTACAGAAGTATCAGCATTATTGGGAAGAATGCCTTCAGCTGTGGGTTATCAGCCTACATTAGCTTCTGAAATGGGAGCTTTGCAGGAAAGAATAACATCCACTAAAGTTGGATCAATAACATCTATACAAGCAATATATGTTCCTGCGGATGATTTAACAGATCCTTCTCCTGCTACTACATTTGCTCATTTAGATGCTACAGTTGTGTTATCTAGACAGATAGCAGAATTAGGAATTTATCCTGCTGTTGATCCTTTAGATTCTACATCTAGACAATTAGATCCTTTAGTAGTTGGTGAAGAACATTATAATATAGCTCGTGATGTACAAAATACATTACAAAGATTTAAGGAATTAAAGGATATAATAGCAATATTAGGTATGGATGAATTATCTGATGATGATAAATTAATTGTTAGTAGAGCAAGAAAAATACAGAGATTTTTATCTCAACCTTTTTTTGTAGCTGAAGTATTTACTGGATCATCAGGAAAATATGTACCATTATCAGAAACTATATCTGGATTTAAAGGAATTGTAGAAGGGAAATATGATAATATTCCAGAACAAGCTTTTTATATGGTTGGTAATATAGAAGAGGTTTTAGAAAAAGCTAAAACTTTATAAGGAAAAAGTTACAATGAGTAAGTATTTTCAATTGAATATTGTTACAACTGAAAGGGAAGTTTATTCAGGTTTAGCAAAAAAATTAATTGTAACTGGGGTTTTAGGGGAGTTGGAAATTTTATATAATCATACTCCATTTTTAACTTCTTTATCAATAGGTCCTGTATGGTTTGAAGAAAAATCTGGTAAGTTAAGTTCTTTTATTATGTTAGGTGGTATATTAGAAGTACAGCCTACTGTTTCTACTATATTAGGTGATTCTGTAATAAGAGCTGAAAATCTTGATGAAGCTGCAGCTATTGAAGCAAAGAATAATAGTGAAAGAATATTTTCTCAAAAAGGTACAGATATAGATTATGCTAAAGTTAAACGTGAATTAGCTATAGCTATGGCTGAAATTAGACTTATAAGAAAATTTAGGAATAAAAGATAATTTTTAATATACATGGATGTAGTATATTATTTTATGTATTGAGTTGCTTAATCTTTTTAAAGATAATATGTTTTATATATATTAGTTTATTGGTATTTTTATGTTAAAAAAATTAACAGAAAGATTTACAAATGTTATAGATAATGTTGTTGGAAAATATAAATTAAGTGACTCTAATATAAAGGATATTTTAAAAAAGATTAGAAAATCTTTGATTGATGCAGATGTTTCTTGGGATGTTATTAAAGTTTTTATAAATAGTATTAAAAAAAAAGTTATAGGAATGGAGATTACAAGGAAAGTATCACCAAGTAATTTATTTATAAAAATTGTTCATGATGAGCTTATATCAATTATGGGTGGTGCACATGAACCTATTTTTAACACTATTAAATCAAAGAAGCCAAATGTTATTTTATTAGTTGGTTTGCAAGGCGTAGGTAAAACTAGCACTACAGTAAAATTAGCTTATTGGTTGAAAAATATAAAAAAAAAGAGTGTTTCAGTAGTAAGTTGTGATATTTATAGACCAGCTGCTATACAACAGTTATCAATGCTATCTAAGAAAAATGATATTAATTGTTTTGTTTATGATGGAAACATCATTGATTCTAATTCTATTGTTAAAAAAGCAGTTGATTATTCTTCTAGTATTTCTGATGATTATTTAATTATAGATTCTGCTGGTAGATTGCATATAGATAACTCAATGATGGAAGAAATAAAAAGTATATATGATGTTGCTATTCCTACTGAAGTTTTTTTAGTTGTTGATGGTATGGTTGGGCAGGATGCTATAAATAGTGTTAATGTTTTTTGTGATAATTTGTTAATAACTGGGTTTATTTTAACTAAAATGGATGGAGATACTAGAGGCGGTGTCATTTTATCTATTAGTTATATAACTAAAAAGCCAATAAGATTTTTATGTGTAGGAGAGACAGCAACTTCTTTAGAATATTTTCATCCAGATAGAATTGCATCTAGAATATTAGGTATGGGTGATATATCTACTTTATTAGAAGATGTCAGTAAAAATATAAGTAATGATGATATCAGTAAATTATCAGATAAAGCATCTAATAAAATTAAAATGGATTTAAATGATTTTAAATTACAATTAGAACAAATGTTGAAAATGGGTGGAATTAATTCTGTAGTAGATAAAATACCAGGTGCAAATAAATTTTCTGATAAAATAAAAAATATAGATGATAAATATTTTATTAAAATGATAGCAATTGTTAATTCTATGACATTAAAAGAAAGAAAATTTCCTAATTTAATAAATGGTTCTAGAAAAAGAAGAATAGCTGGTGGTTCTGGAACACATGTACAGAATGTAAATAATATGTTGAAACAATTTAATTCTATGCAAAAATTATGGAAAAAATGTTCTAATAAAACTAGTATTAGTAAATTATTAAAAGATAAATTTCCTATGTTAGGAAATATTAATCAATGATTTGAATAATGAGTTTTTCAGTTATAGTTTTAGCTGCTGGGTATGGTTCTAGAATGTGTTCTAAAGATCCTAAAACCTTGCATTCATTTATGGATAAACCAGTTTTATCATGGATAATTAATGTTATAAAACTTTTATTACCATTTAGAATTGTTGTTGTATATGGATATAAAGGATATAAATTAAAATATAGTTATAAATTTGATAGCTCAGTTATTTGGGTGCATCAGCATGAATTAACAGGTACTGGTGGGGCTGTCATTGCTGGTCTTCATTATGTTGGTAATGTTAAAAATATATTTATATTATGTGGAGATGTTCCTTTAATTAAAGCTAATACTTTGAAAAATATGTTATATTATGGTGAATATTATAAATGCGTGATATTAACAGCTATATTTAAATATCCTTATGGTTTTGGTAGAATATTAAGAGATGAAAATAATAATATATTTAAAATAGTAGAAGAATCTAATGCTACTTTTAAAGAAAAAAAAATTAAAGAAATTAATTCTGGTATATATTTAATAAGTAGAAAACACTTATTAAATTTAGTTAGTAATTTAAATTTATTTAATAATAATGAGCTTCAATTTACTGATATTATATATACAATTAGTGTCAAAATAAAAACAAAATTATTATCTGTTTTTTATAATGAAGATATCTTTGGTCCTAATACTAGAAAAGAGTTAGTTTTATTAGAACGTTATTTTCAATATAAACAAGCTATGTTTTTTTTAGATCGTGGTGTTACAATCAAGGATCCGAATAGATTGGATATCAAAGGCAATGTTATTATTGCAAAAGATGTATCTATAGGTATAAATGTTATAATAGAAGGTAATGTTGAAATAAGAAGTGGTGTTGTTATTGAATCTAATGTTTTCATAAAATGTTCTAAAATTTATGAAAATGTTATAGTTGGAAGAAATTCATTTATAGAAAATTCAATAATAGAAAGTAATTCTATAGTTAAAGCAGATTCTAAAATATATTGTATTATTTAATTTTATAGCTAATGTTATTGTTTATATTTAGTTTTAGTATTGCATATTTTAGAAAATTTGAGTACTCTTAAAAGTAATTTTATATATTTCTGTTTTATTAAGAGGGAGAAATAGTGAGTAGTAATTTTAGATTATTAAGTAGGAATTTACTATTAATAATTGTGTTTTTATTTAACAGTTATTTAGTTCTAGCTAATGATAAAGAACATAATTTTAATTCTAATGGGTGTATTCAGTTTGATCATATCTTTTGGAAAGGTGATAAGAGTGATGATTTTTTATCAGGAGCAATTTTAAAAAGTACAGATGTTTATGTAAAGGGTTTTTTAGGTGAAGGTAATTTAGATTATTTTATGCATTTTAGCTTTTTAGATACTTTTAGAAAAAGTAACTTATCAGAGGCATTTATTGAATATTCATCTGACAATTTTGTTCTTAAAATAGGTCAAATGATCTTTCCATTTGGATTAGAAGACGCTACATATATTAATAATAGAATGTTTATGGAATCTTCTTTATTAAAGAATATGGTTGATAATAGGTATTTTGGATTAAGTGGGGAAATTCATTGTAATCATTATACTGTATTAGCTGCAATTGTAGTTCCAGAATTAAGTGAGAATTTTAGTAAAACAAGAAGTAATAAATATTCTTTTTTATTTAGGAATACTATAAATTTATTTAAAAGAGATAATTCTATTTTACATATGGGTTTAAGTTATAAGTTGATAAAAAAACATTATAATGAAACAAGTCCATCATCTTCACTTGCATTTAAAGATGTTCCATCTTTCAATACTATTAATTCATTATTGAGTTCTCATTCTTCTATTTTACCTAGGTATTATATGTTTGGAGTAGAAATTGCTGGTGTTTGGAATTCTCTATTTATGCAATCGGAGTATGTATCTCTAAATGCATCTTGGAAAGATTATGAGAAAGAAAAGTATAGTTGTTGGTATGTACAATTTTCTTATATGTTAACAGGAGAAGCTAAAGTATATAATGTATATAATGGTTCCTTTCAAGATCCTATACCTCAATCATTATTTGGAGCATTTGAATTAGTAGCAAGATATAGTCATATTGATTTATTGAATAATGGTGCTTTATTAAGAGGAATTAGTACTTATGATGGTAAAAAAGATGCCGTTACTTTTGGTGTTAATTGGTTAGTTAATAAATTTTTAAAATTACAAATAAATTATGCTTATGAAGAATTTAAATATAGAATTCCTGATAATCGTAAAATATCTGGTATAGGCGCTAGAATACAATTCTTATTTTAATATTTGGTATTATAGATTTACATATTTAAATGTAGATTTAAATTTTTGTTAATGTATTAAGGTAGTTTTATGGTTGATTGTGTGAAAAGGTATAGAATATTTTTATTTTTTTCATTTTTTCTTGTGTTTGCTTTATTTAATTTTGTTAGTTCAAATGAATTAATACAGACTAAATCTAAAATTAGCAGATGTGTAACATGTCATACTATAACAGGTAATAGTTCTGTTGGTATGTGGCCTAAAATAGCTGAACAACATTCTGATTATATGTTAAAACAGTTAATTGAATTTAAAAAAGGAAAAAGTGGAGATAGATTTGATCCTACTATGTTTGGTATGTTACAAGGACTTAGTGAGGAAGAATTATTAGAATTTATTAATCATTATTCTTCACAAAAAGTAGTTAAAAGTGATGTAAAATTTGATGCAGAATTATTTAATACAGGGAAAAAACTTTATTTATTTGGAGATAAAGATAAAGGTATTAGTGGATGTGTTGGATGTCATGGTATAGATGGAATGGGTAATAGTTCAGCAAAATATCCTGTATTAAAATGGCAACATAAAGAATATATAATAATCCAAATGAATAAATTTAAATCCAAAACTAGATCTAATGATATAAATTCTATAATGAGGGATATTTCTGATAAGATGACTAGTGATCAAATTGATGCAGTAGCAACTTATATTACAAATATGAAATAGTAAGTTTTATGGTATATAGATATTGATAGCTTCATAGGTAGTTATGTTTCTTATTTTTTTATCTTATTTTAGCTTGTTTTGTGTAGTTATATTAGATATTAAAGAAATTCTGATGTATTGATTTTTGTATATTTTTCAAGTAAACTTATTAGCAGATATTTGTGTAGGAGATTAGATATATGAGTCATTATTTAAGTGATTGGAATCCACAAGATAATGCTTACTGGGAAAAAAAAGGTAAATATGTAGCTAGAAGAAATTTATTAGTTTCTATTCCTTGTTTATTGTTAGCATTTTCTGTATGGTTTATTTGGTCTGCAGTAGCTGTTAATTTAAATAATATAGGGTTTCATTTTAGTACTGAAAATTTGTTCACTTTAGCTGCAATTCCTGGTTTAACTGGAGCAACATTAAGAATATTTTATTCATTTTGTGTACCTATTTTTGGAGGAAGAAATTGGACAGTTTTTAGTACTGTTACTTTATTAATTCCTGCTATAGGTATAGGATTTGCAGTGCAAGATCCTAATACTTCATATGAGACTATGTTGTTGCTTGCTGCACTTTGTGGTTTTGGTGGAGGAAATTTTTCTTCTTCTATGTCTAATATAAGTTTTTTTTATCCCAAAAGTAGACAAGGTACTGCTTTAGGTTTAAATGCTGGTTTAGGAAATCTTGGAGTTAGTGTTTTACAATTTTTAGTACCAGTTGTTATAGGTTATAGTGTTTTTGGTAGTTTTTTTGGTGGAAATCAAGAATTGGTATTGATGGATGGTACTAAAAAAATAGTATGGTTGCAAAATGCAGCATTTATATGGGTTTTACCTATTATATTGTGTACTATTGCTGCTTTGTTTTTTATGGATAATCTTCCTACAGCTAAGAGTTCATTAAGTTCTCAATTAGTTATATTTAAAAGAAAGCATATGTATATAACTACATGGTTATATATAATGTCTTTCGGTTCTTTTATAGGTTATTCAGCTGCTTTTCCTTTATTAATAAAAATTCAATTCCCTGGTATTAATCCATTAAAGTATGCATTTTTAGGCCCTATGGTTGGAGCATTAGTTAGACCATTTGGAGGATGGATTTCTGATAAATTTAAAAGTGGTTCTTTAATAACTTTGATAGATCTTTTTATAATGATAATTTCTGTTATGGGGGTTATATATTTTACTTCAGGTGAGAATAAAAGCTTCATTGGTTTTTTTGTGATGTTTTTATTATTATTTATTACTACTGGTATTGCTAATGGGTCAGTTTTTCAAATGATACCTGTTATTTTTTCTCCTAAAGAATCTGCTCCTGTATTAGGTTTTAGTGCAGCTATTGCTGCTTATGGTGCATTTTTGATACCTAAATCATTTGGAGCTTCTATAAAATATACTGGTAGTCCAAATTTCGCATTGTATTGTTTTATATTATATTATATCTCATGTATTATTATAACATGGTGGTATTATTTTAGAAAAGGTGCAGAGGTTAAGTGTTGATATAGTATTATTTAGAATATATTACACATAATATATTAGAGTGCATTAGGATACATTAACGTTATAGTATTAAAAGCATTAAAAATTTTAATTTAAAAAATAAAACATTAAGGATAAAAAATATGAGCCATGTTTTTTCGCGTCTTGGTTTTTTGAAAAAAGTTATAGGTACTTTCTCAAATAAACATGGTATAACAACTTCTGAGGATAGAAGCTGGGAAGAGTCTTATAGAAAAAGATGGCAACATGACAAGATTGTACGTTCTACTCATGGTGTAAACTGTACTGGATCTTGTAGTTGGAAAATTTATGTTAAGAATGGTTTAGTCACTTGGGAAACACAACAAACGGATTATCCTAGAACAAGAAAAGGTTTGCCAAATCATGAACCTAGAGGTTGCCAAAGAGGAGCAAGTTATTCTTGGTATATTTATAGTTCTGCTAGGTTAAAATATCCTTTGATTAGAAGTTCCTTGATTAAATTATGGAAAAATTTTAGAAAAAATAATGATAATCCTGTTGAAGCTTGGGAAAATTTACAAACGGAAGAATCTAGGTCTTTAGAGTATAAGTCTAGAAGGGGTTTGGGAAATTTTGTTAGAGCAAGTTGGAATGATGTTAATGAGATAATTGCATCTGCTAATATTTATACAATAAAGAAATATGGGCCTGATAGGGTAGTTGGATTTTCTCCTATTCCTGCTATGTCTATGATTTCTTATGCCGCTGGTTCAAGATATTTATCTTTAATAGGTGGAGCATGTATAAGTTTTTATGATTGGTATTGTGATTTACCTCCTAGTTCTCCACAAGTGTGGGGAGAACAGACAGATGTTCCTGAAAGTGCTGATTGGTATAGTTCTTTTTATATAATGTTATGGGGAGCAAATGTACCACAAACAAGAACTCCTGATGCTCATTTCTTTACAGAAGCTCAATATAAAGGAGCTAAAACTGTTGTTGTAACTCCAGATTATAGTGAAGCTTCAAAATTATGTGATTTATGGTTAGCACCTGTAGCAGGTACTGATGCAGCATTAGCTATGGCAATGGGTCATGTTATATTAAAAGAATTTTATTTATCAAAAGATAAAAAAAGTGAATATTTTTATAAGTATGCATGTGCTTTTTCAGATATGACATCTTTAGTAATTTTAAATAAATATGATAATTCATATGTTCCTGGAAGATTTTTAAGAGCATCAGATTTAACTAAAACTTTAAATATAAAAGATAATCCTGATTGGAAAACTGTAGTATTTGATGAAAATAAAAATAAAATTGTTGTACCTAATGGTTCAATAGGATCTAGATGGGATAAAAGTAAACAATGGAATTTAGAACTTAAAGATGTTAAAGATGGTAAAATAATAACACCATCTATTACTTTTATTTCTAGTTATGATGATGTTTTATCTGTTGGATTTCCATATCATGCCGGACCTGATTATAATCATAAACATTTTAATAATACTATACATGATGATATATTATATCGTAATGTTCCTGTTAAAGAAATAAAATTAAATACAGGCAGTATTTATATAACTACGGTTTTTGATTTATTAGTTTCTAATTATGGTATAGATAGAGGACTTGGTGGTATTAATGTTGCATTATCTTATGATGATAATGTTCCTTATACTCCATTTTGGCAGGAACAAATTACTGGTGTTAAAAAAGAAGATGTTATTAATGTAGCAAGGCAGTTTGCTGAAACCGCTGATAAAACATCTGGTAAAAGCATGATTATAATTGGTGCTGCAATGAATCATTGGTACCATATGGATATGAATTATAGAAGTATAATAAATATGTTAATTATGTGTGGATGTATAGGAAAAAGTGGTGGAGGATGGGCTCATTATGTTGGACAAGAAAAATTAAGACCTTTAGCCGGATGGTTGCCATTAGCTTTTGCATTAGATTGGAAACGTCCAGCTAGATTAATGAATGGTACTTCTTTCTTTTATGCTCATACTTCTCAATGGAGATATGAAAAATTAAAATTAAACGAAATATTAACTTCTTCATCTAATAAAGAAATGTGGAATGGATATAGTTTAATTGATTGTAATGTTACAGCCGAACGTATGGGTTGGTTGCCTTCTGCTCCTCAATTGGAAGAAAATCCTATAATTTTATCTAAAAATGCTGAAGAAAATGGTAAGAATATTATTTCTTATGTAGTTGAATTATTAAAAACAAGAAAATTAAAGATGTCTTGTGAAGATCCAGATAATCAGAAAAATTTTCCTAGAAATATGTTTGTATGGAGATCTAATATACTTGGTTCAAGTGGTAAAGGACATGAGTATTTCTTAAAACATTTGTTGGGAACTCAAAATGGAGTTATGGGAAAAGATTTAGGAAGCATTGGAGATGTCAAACCTAAAGAAGTTGTTTGGAGAGATAATAATTCAGAAGGTAAATTAGATTTATTAGTTACATTAGATTTTCGTATGTCTACTACATGTTTATATTCTGATATAGTTTTACCTACTGCTTCATGGTATGAAAAAGATGATTTAAATACATCAGATATGCATCCATTTATTCATCCGTTATCTGCCGCTATAGATCCAGTTTGGGAAACAAAAAGTGATTGGGAAATATATAAAGCTATAGCTAAAAAGTTTTCTGATATTGTTTCTAAGTATAATTGTTTTAATAGTATAGAGAAAGATGTAGTATTAACTCCATTAATGCATGATACTCCGAGTGAATTAGGACAAGGTATAGATGTTCATGATTGGAAAAATGGAACTATAGATATGATTCCAGGTAAGACCATGCCATTTATAACTGTGGTTGATAGAGAATATCATTTAATTTATTCACAGTTTACATCTGTTGGACCTTTAATGAAGAAATTAGGAAATGGATGTAAAGGTGTAACTTGGGATACTACTGAAGAAATAGATCAAATATCTGGTATAAACGGTACAGTTTATAATGATAATTTATCAGAAAATTTAGCTAAACTAGATACAGCAATAGATGCAGCTGAATTTATTTTAACTTTAGCACCTGAAACAAATGGACATGTTGCTTATAAAGCTTGGACTCAGTTAAGTAAATGTACAGGTTTATCTCATATTCATTTAGTTGAAGATAGAGCTGCTGATAAAATTAGATTTAGAGATATTCAAGCTCAACCTAGAAAAATAATTACATCTCCAACTTGGAGTGGTATAGAATCTGAACATGTAACTTATAATTCTGGTTATATTAATGTTCATGAGTTAATTCCATGGAGAACAATAACGGGAAGACAACAATATTATCAAGATCATTTATGGATGAGAGAATTTGGAGAAAGTTTGTGTGTATATAAACCTCCAATTGATACAAAAACTACTGAATTATTATTAAATGATTCATCATTTAGTAATGGTTATAAAGAAATTGCATTAAATTTTATTACTCCACATCAAAAATGGGGAATACATAGTACTTATTCTGAAAACATTTTAATGTTGACATTAAATAGAGGTGGACCGGTTATATGGATAAGTGAAATTGATGCTAAAAAAGTGGGTATAGTAGATAATGATTGGATAGAAGCTTATAATATAAATGGATCAATAACTGCTAGAGCTGTAGTTAGTCAGAGAGTACCAACAGGTATGAGTTTAATGTATCATGCTCAAGAAAAAATTATAAATGTTCCATTATCTGATTTTACTGGATTTAGAGGTGGTATACATAATTCTGTTACAAGAGTTTGTCCAAAACCAACTCATATGATTGGTGGTTATGCACAACAATCTTATGGATTTAATTATTATGGAACAGTTGGATCTAATAGAGATGAATTTATAATTGTACGTAAATTATCTAAAGTAAAATGGGGATGTGATGATTCTCAGGATAAGGGAGATAAATAATGAAAATTCGTGCTCAAATAGGTATGGTATTAAATTTAGATAAATGTATAGGATGTCATACTTGTTCTGTTACTTGTAAAAATGTTTGGACTTCTAGAAAAGGTGTTGAATATGCATGGTTTAATAATGTTGAAAGTAAACCAGGCATAGGATATCCTGATAATTGGGAATGTCAGGATAAATGGAATGGTGGTTGGAATGTAAATGATAATGGTAATTTAGAACCTAATTTAGGTGGTAAATTTACTGTATTAATGAAAATTTTTGCAAATCCAGATTTGCCTTCCATTGATGATTACTATGAGCCATTTACTTTTGATTATAGTTTTTTACAACATGCAGGAGATACAGATTTTCCTCCTACAGCTAGACCTATCTCTGTTATAACCGGAGAATATTTAGATAAAATTAAATCTGGTCCTAATTGGGAAGAAATATTAGGTGGAGAATTTGAAAAAAGAAGTAAAGATAAAAATTTTGATGGAATAGAAAAAGAAATATATGGTCAATTTAAGCATACATTTATGATATATTTACCTCGTCTATGTGAACATTGCTTAAATCCTGCATGCGTAGCTGTTTGTCCATCTGGTGCTATATATAAAAGAGAAGAAGATGGTATTGTATTAATTGATCAAAATAGATGTAGAGGTTGGAGGATGTGTATTAGTGCATGTCCTTATAAAAAAATTTATTATAATTGGCACTCAGGTAAATCAGAGAAATGTATATTTTGTTATCCTAGAATAGAGTCTGGTATGACCACTGTATGTTCTGAAACATGTGTAGGAAGAATACGCTATGTAGGTGTAATTTTATATGATGCTGATAAAATAAGTTCTGCTGCTTCTGTTATTAATCCACATGATATTTATGACTCTCAATTAGATATATTTTTAGATCCAAATGATGAAACAATAGAAGAAGAGGCTTTAAAACAGGGTATATCTTCTAGTTGGATAGTAGCTGCAAAACGTTCTCCCATATATAAAATGGCCGTAGAATGGAAAATAGCTTTGCCTTTGCATCCTGAATATAGAACATTACCTATGGTATGGTATATACCACCTTTAAGTCCTATTCAAAATTCTATTGATTCTGGAAAGATAACTAAGAATGGAATATTTCCTGATGTTAATTCTTTAAGGATACCAATAAAATATTTAGCCAATATGCTAACAGCTGGTTATGAGAAACCTGTGATTCTTGCTTTAGAAAGAATGATAGCTATGAGAACTTATATGAGAGATAAAGCAGTAGATGATATAATTAATTTAGATATATTAAAAAGTGTAGATTTAACAAAAGAGCAAGTTGAGACTATGTTTAAATATATGTCAATTGCTAATTATGAAGATAGATTTGTTATTCCTTCTGCTAATAATGATTATATGGGTGATGCTTTTGCTATGAGAAGTGGATGTGGTTTTAATACTGGTAGTGGTTATTCTGAGCATGTTAATACAGCCAAGGATAATAGAGGAAAAAATTTATTTGGTGGTGCATAAACTTGTTTAAAACTAAAACATATAAAATTTTTTCTACATTATTGGTTTATCCAAATGAAGAGTTAAAGAAGAATATTAATTTGGTTTCAACAATATTGAAAGAAGAAGGTTTATTATCAAAAATAGAAATTAATAAATTAGATGATTTAATTAGTTATATTAATTCTACAGATTTATTAGATTTGCAAGAAAAATATGTTTCTATTTTTGATAGACAGAAAAAGTTTTCTCTTTATTTATTTGAACATATACATGGAGACTCTAGGGAAAGGGGTATGGCTATGGTAGATTTAAAAAATTTATATAAAGCATCTAATTTTGATATTTCAATAAATGAAGAATTACCTGATTATATACCTGTTTTTTTAGAGTATTTATCATTGATACCTAGAGAAAAAGCATCTATTTTATTAGGAGAGGTTATTAATATAATAGCTGTTTTAGGTAAGAGATTAAAATTAAATAATGTTTTATATTATATAGTATTTAATTTATTAGAATGTTTATCATATATTAAACCTGATAAAGGAATTATAGATAATATTATTCTTAATAAGCAAGATGATAAAGTTAATAATTATAAAATAGATAAAGATTGGGAAGAACCTAAAGTTTTTTAATTATTCTATTTTATAATAAAACTTTTAAGGAGTTTTATAAATGGTTTTTTTAAATAGTTTTTTATTTTCATATTATCCATATATAGCATTAGCTGTATTTCTAATAGGTTCTATTTATAGATATGAACATAATCAATATAGTTGGAAATCAAGTTCTAGTCAAATTTTTAGAAAAGATTTATTATTTTGGAGTAGTAATTTATTTCATATAGGAATAATCATATTATTTTTTGGTCATGTTGCAGGATTGTTGACTCCAAAATTTATATATCATATTTTTATAACTCCTGAACATAAACAGTTATTAGCCATGTTTGTTGGTGGTATTTCTGGTTTTTTATGTTTTATAGGTCTTAATATGTTAATTATTAGAAGACTTTCTGATATTCGTGTAAGAGTAAATAGTACTCAATCAGATATATTAGTATTAGTTATAATATATATACAATTATCATTGGGTTTAGCTTCAATTTTCATAAGTGCACAACATTTAGATAATGCTAGCAGTATGATATCATTGGCTAACTGGGTACAAGGAATATTTATATTCGATTCTAATATAGCCAGCTATATTTTAAATGAACATTGGATATTTAAAGCTCATTTAGTACTTGGTATGACTTTTTTCTTAATTTTTCCATTTACTAGATTAGTTCATATATTTAGTTTTCCATATTTATATATACTACGTGATGGATATCAAATAGTTAGAAGAAATGTTAGTAAGGTCAATTAATGAATAATGTTATGAATCATAAAAAATTTTATTTGAAGGATTATGTAAGTAAAAATGATCCTTTACATGCATTATTATTTAGTACTTTTTCTTTTTCTGGATGTTTTGCTGTATGGACTATTTTTTCTATTATAGGAATAAAAATAAAACATCAAATTGGTTTAACTGACACTCAATTTGGTTTATTAGTTGCTACTCCTATTTTAACTGGTTCATTAAGTAGATTGTTTTTAGGGATATGGACAGATCAGTATGGAGGCAGAATTATTTTTACTTTATTAATGATTTTTGCTTCTATATCTACATGGTTATTAACATTTGCATCTACTTATGAACAATGTATATTAGCTGCATTGGGAATGGGTTTAGCAGGCGGAGGTTTTGCCGTTGGTATTTCTTATATTTCTAGGTGGTATACAAAGGATAAACAAGGTTTTTCTTTGGGAATATTTGGAATGGGTAATTTTGGTGCAGCAATAACAAATTTTGGTGCACCTTTTTTATTATATTTAGGTTGGCAGGGAGTTGCTAAAATTTATTCTATTACGTTAGGTATTATAGCAGTATTATTTTTTGTTTTTACAAAAACGGATCCTGTTATTATTCATCGTAAAAAATATGGTATAAAATTTGATAGTGCTACAAAACAAATGGAACCATTAAAAAATCTTCAGGTTTGGAGATTTGCTGTATATTATTTTTTTGTATTTGGTGCATTTGTTGCTTTAGCTTTATGGTTACCTAGATATTATATTGGTGTTTATGGCCTAGATATAAAAACAGCAGGTATGTTAACAGCTATGTATTCTTTACCTGGTAGTATATTTAGAGCATTAGGTGGGTGGTTATCAGATAAAATTGGTGCAAGATTAGTTATGTATTGGACATTTATTGTATGTATTATTTGTTTGTTTATAATGTCTTATCCTGCTACTAATTATATTGTACAAGGAGTTAAAGAAGATATTACTTTTAGTTTAAGAATTACACTTACACCTTTTGTTATTTTAACTATAATATTAGGTTTTTTTATGTCTTTAGGTAAAGCTGCAGTATATAAACATATACCAGTATATTATCCTAACAATGTTGGTTCTGTAGGTGGTATGGTAGGTTTAATTGGAGGATTAGGAGGATTTTGTTTTCCTATAATTTTTGGTATAATGAATGATTATATAGGAATTTGGACTAGTTGCTTTATGATATTATTTTTTATTACCTGTATAGCGTTATTATGGATGCATATAACTGTAGTATCATTAGAAAAATCTTTATATCCAGAAATATCTAAACCTCATTATTTACCAGAGTTTTCAACAATGAATAAAAACAAAGACTAAAATATATAATTTATGGATATTTTAAAGGATAATTATAATAGATTTTTTTATTATTTAAGATTATCTATAACAGATTTATGTAATTTTAATTGTGGTTATTGTTTACCAAATATTTTAAATAAAAAAAATAATGAATATTTAACTCCTTCTGAAATATATAATTTAGTAAATGCTTTTTCTGAGTTAGGTGTACAAAAAATAAGGATTACTGGTGGTGAACCTACTATTAGATCTGATTTATTTAAAATATCTGAAAGTATTAGATATATATCAAATATTAAGTCTTTGGTTTTAACAAGTAATGGTTATAAATTAAATAAAATAGTTAAAGATATAAAAAATTTTGGATTCACTGGAATTAATATTAGTTTAGATACTTTAAATAGAGATAAATTTATAACAATTACAGGAAGAGATTACTTTAAGAAGGTTTTAGAGGGAATATATAAAGCAATTGAATTAAATTTAGAAATTAAAATTAATGTTGTTGTATCCAGATTTTTTTCTCTAGAAGATTTTGAAGATTTTTATTCATTTTTAAAATATAAAAATATAGTTATTAGATTTATAGAACAAATGGAAACTAAAAGTATAAAAAAAAATTATAAATCTTATATAACTTCATCTTATATTTTAGAATTTTTAAGACTTAATAAATGGAAACAAAAAGATAATAGATTGTTTACTGATGGACCAGCTACTTTATTTTATAACGATAATTATCTTGGTAAAATAGGTATAATAAATCCTTATTCTAAAGAATTTTGTTATTCTTGTAATAGGCTTAGAATATCATCATTAGGTAGATTATATTTATGTTTATTTAGTGATAATTCTTATAGTTTGAGACATTTATTAAAAAAATCAGCTCAGAAAGATGAATTAAAGAAATTTATTTTAGATAAAATGAAAGTTAAGGATGAGTCGCATTTTTTAACTCAAAGTAAATTTGGGTCTATAGATAATTTTTCTTCTATTGGAGGATAATATGAGCAGTAAATATAATTATTTAAACAGTGAAATAGATAGTAATTCTTTTTATAAAATGGTAGATATAAGTCCTAAGTTTAATTCATATAGAAGAGCTTGTGCTTTTGGATCAATAAATGTTGGTATTAAAGTTTTTAATCTTATTAAAAATAAAAAAATACCTAAAGGGGATCCTTTATTATTAGCAGAAATAGCTGGTATAAATGCTGTTAAAGCTACTAGTAATATTATATTATTATGTCATCAAATAAATATTGAAAATGTTTTTATTAATGTTTTTTTAGATGATATTAATTATAGTATAAATATATACTGTATAGTTTTTGCTTATTCTAAAACTGGAGTTGAAGTTGAAGCAATGCTTGGTGTAAGTATAGGATTATTAACTATATATGATTTAACTAAAAAAATAAATCCATTTATTAGTATAAAAGATATTAAATTATTATATAAAGATGGAGGAGAAAATGGTCTTATTATGGGTTCATTATCATCTATACCTATAAGTTTGAAAAAATATTTTTATAATAATAATTATATATTTAATAATATTTCCGTTGTTTTAGTAACAATAAGTGATAGAGGTAGTACTAATAGATATGAAGATATTTCTGGAAAAGTATTATTCGATTTTTTAAAAATAAATGGTGCTAATGTTTTAGATAGAATTATAATACCAGATGATGAGAATGAAATTTCTAATTCATTAATATTTTTTTCAAAAAAATATTCTCCGAACTTAATAATAACTACAGGAGGAACTGGTTTATCTAGTAAAGATCTTACAAGCAATGTAATATTAAAACTGTGTAAAAAAATAGTTCCTGGTTTTGGTGAGTTATTAAGATTAAATGGTTCAAAATATACAAAAACATCATGGTTAAGTTGTTCTGTTGCTGGTATATATGAAAAATCACTTATTATATCACTTCCAGGTAAACCTTCAGCTGTAATTGAAGGACTTGGTATAATAAAAGATTTGTTATTGCATGCCGTAGATACTATAAAAAGGTAAATATGATTTGTTACTTTAAAGCTATATCTATAATATTAGATTCAGTTAATTTTTATTTATATGATAAAAAAATATCAGTTAAAATAGAAAAATCTTTAAATATGATATCTAGTTGTAATATTTATTCTAATACAAATATTCCTAAATTTAATAATTCTGCAATGGATGGATTTGCATTTAAACACAGTGGTTTAATAGATTTCATAAAAAAAAAATATTCTATTATAGGTACATTAAAAGCTGGAGAAAATGTAAATATTTTTTATAAAAATAAGAATTCTGTAGTTGAAATTATGACAGGTGCAAATATACCTAGAGAATTTGATACAGTTATTAAAATAGAAGATACTGATTATAAAAAAAATAATAATGTTACATTTAGAAAATTAGTAAAAAAGGGTGCTAATGTTAGAATATCAGGAGAAGATTATAAAACTGATGATATATTAGTAAAAAAGGGTGAAGTTATAAATACTTCACATGTTATGTCTTTATCTGCTTTTGGTATTAGTTCTATAAATGTTATAAAAAAAACTAAGATTTATATAATTTGTACAGGAAAAGAAATTAGTGATGATAATAATTCTATTGATGATAACAGTATAAATAATGTTAATGGACCATATTTAAAATGTATATTAAAAAATTTAGGTTTTAGTGTTTCATATCTTGGTATAATTAAAGATTGTGAAGAAAAATTTTTAAATCTTATAAAATCTATAATAAATAATGATGAACTTATTTTAATTATTTCTACAGGTGCTGTATCTAGGGGAAAAGCAGATTTTATACCTGAAGCATTATCAAAACTTAAAGTTAATATATTATTTCATAGAGTAAATATAAAACCTGGTAAACCTTTGTTATATGCTAAGATGAATAGTAATATATATTTTTTCTCTTTACCTGGAAATATAATATCTACAGTAATTGGATTTAGGTTTTTTTTATATCCTTTTTTAAGGCATATAAATGGTATGTCATTTGAAAATCCTATTAAAGCTAGATTATTGAATATTAGTTATTTTAGTAAAAAAGATGTTTTTTTAAAAGCTTTTTTTTATTTTAAAAATGCCTGTTTATATGTTAATATATTGGAAGAACAAGAATCATTTAAAATAAGTGGTTTATTAGAGTCAAATTGTTTTGTTTTTTTGTATTCTAGTATTATTTATAAAAAGAATGATTTAGTTAATATATATAGTTATGAAGTATTATTTTAAAGGTTTTTATGATTAAAATTAAAATTAAATATTTTGGAATTTTTAGTGAGTATCTAAAAGAAATTTCTTATTTAAATTTAAAAGATAAGTCTAGATTATCTGATTTAAGGATATATTTAATTATGTTATTAGAAAAACAGAATATAGATAAAAATATATTATTATTACTTAATAGTGCTGTTTTTTCTAACGAAGATAAGATTTTATTAGATGATTATTTGTTAATAGATGGTGATATTATTTATTTATTGCCTCCAGTATCTGGTGGGTAATGTGTATTTAACTAAAGATATAATTATAAATATAATGGATACTAAAATTAATGTTGATAAATGTTTATCTTTATCTTTAACAGGAAAAGAAGGTGCTATTGTTTCATTTATAGGAACGATAAAGGGTATAAACAATAATAAAAATGTTATTAAAGTAGATTATAATATATTCAATTCATTAGCTTATTCTATAATTAAAGAAAAATGTTTTTATTTTTTAGATAAATATAAATGTCAAATTCATATTTATCAATATAAAGGAATTTTATTTGTAAAAGATGTTAATATATTAATTATAGTAAATTCTTGTTCAAGAAGAGATTCTTTTTTTGTATGCAGTGAATTATTAGAGTTTATTAAAAGTAATGTTCCTATATGGAAAAAAGAATTTTATTCTGATGGTTCATATAAGTGGATAAATTCTTAATATGCTTTTATGTTAAGTCATATATTACCTATTATATTAGTTGGGGGTAAATCTAGTAGAATGGGTATAAATAAAGCATTTTTAAAGTTTAATAAACATTATTTTTTAGATTATATTATAAATATATTATATAACATTGGATTTAATAAAGTTTATGTAAGTTGTAACTATAAAAATTATAAAGAATATATTAAATATAACTTTATAATTGATTATAATAATTATTTTAATTTAGGACCAATAGGTGCTATTTCAAGTATTTTATTTGGAAAGTATTATAAATATTATACTCATATTTTATTTATTCCAGTTGATATGCCTTTTTTAAATAAAAATTTATTATTAAATCTAATAATGCATTGTGAAAAATTTGTTACTGTTATTTATAATATGTATAATTTTCCTTTATTATTATGCATATCTAATTTTGTTAAGACTATTATTTATAATTTATATTTACATAAATATCATTATTTATATTCTATAAATAATTTATTGTGTAATATAAATGTTAGATCATTAGAATTTAATAGTATATATAATTTAAGTTTTTCTAATATTAATACACCTTTAGAGTTTAAAGAAATATTTTTTTATAATAGTTAATTTATTTCTATATTTTTTTGTATTATTTATTATTAAAGTAAACTAGAATATTATTCTAATTTATGTAGTTCTATTATAGATATTTATTAATAATAATTTTATTTTATAAGGCTTTTAAATTATGTGTGAGTATTTAATAATTTCTGGAATATTGTTATCTATTTTATTTAGTTTGTTATTCATATATCAAGTTATGAAATTTCCATCTGGTAATGCAAAAATGAATAATGTTGCAAATATAATACAAAGTTGTGCAAGATTATATTTAAAACTTCAATATAGAATTATATTTTTTGTTGGATTAATAATTTCTATATTTATTTATTTATTTTTAGGAAAACTATATGTTATAGGATTTTTAATTGGTGCTGTTTTATCTTCTATAGTAGGGTATATAGGTATGTTAGTTTCTGTATATGCTAATGTAAGAACATCAAATGCTATAAGAATAAATGGTTTAGCAAAGGGGTTAGAAATAGCATTTAAAGCTGGTAGTATAGTTGGATTACTTGTGATTGGATTTAGTTTATTTAGTATTTATCTATTTTATTATATTTTAACCTTATTAAATATAGAAACAAGAATCATATTAAATTCTCTAACAGCATTAGGATTAGGAGCTTCTTTAATATCTATTTTTGCTAGATTAGGTGGTGGTATATTTACAAAAGGAGCAGATATTGGAGCTGATCTTGTTGGAAAAATTGAAATAGGTATACCTGAAGATGATTATAGAAATCCAGCTGTTATAGCTGATAATATTGGTGATAATGTTGGTGATTGTGCTGGTATGGCTGCTGATTTATTTGAAACATATTGTGTTACTATGATTGCTACTATGTTATTAATTGGTATATTATCTAGTAATTTAACTAAAGTTTTAATATTGTATCCTTTATTAGTTGGATCAGCATGTGTTTTTTCTACTATAATAGGTATGTTTTTTGTTAGATTAGGAAGTAAAGGCGTTATGTACTCCTTGTATAAAGGATTTTTTATTACTGCAATAATGTCAGGAATAATTATATATTTTGTTACTAGTTATTTTTTAGGTTTAAATAATATTTATATTTTTGGATCAGATAGTATAAGTGGCATAAGTTTTTATTATTGTTCTTTATGTGGGATTGCTATTACTATTATATTAGTTTTGGTAACAGAATATTATACGTCAACTAAGTATAAACCAGTAAGGGATATAGCTAAATATTCTTCTTATGGTCATGCTACAAATATAATACAGGGTTTAGCTATTTCTATGGAAGCTACTGCTTTACCTGTTTTGTTTATAAGTATTTGTATTTTATTAAGTTATAATTTTGCTGGTATTATAGGTATATCTATTGCAGCCACAAGTATGTTATCTTTATCTGGTATAATTGTAGCATTAGATGCTTATGGCCCTATTGTTGATAATGCAGGGGGTATAGCTGTTATGACAGGGTTGGATGAAACTGTTAGAAAGAATACTGATGTATTAGATGCTGTTGGTAATACAACTAAAGCAATAACAAAGGGTTATGCTATTGGTTCTGCTGGATTAGCTTCACTTGTTTTATTTATAGCTTATACTGAAGATGTAAATTATTATTTTCCTATGTATAAATTGTTTTTTTCTTTAAAAGATCCATTTGTTGTTGTAGGATTATTTTTTGGTGCATCTATTCCTTATTTATTTTCATCTTTTGCTTTAAAATCTGTAGGAAATGTTGCTGGAAAAGTGTTAATAGAAGTTAGAAGGCAATTTAAAGAAATAAAAGGTATAATTTCTGGAGAAGGTAAGCCTGATTATCATGCTGTTATAAATTTATTAACAACAGAGGCATTAAGAGAAATGATTATTCCATCATTATTACCGGTTATTTCACCTTTGATTTTATATTTTGTTATTTTTTTATTATTTGGTGAGATAAGTGCATTTACAGCTCTTGGAGCTATGTTATTAGGTATTATTATAACAGGTATGTTTGTAGCTATATCAATGACTTCTGGTGGTGGGGCATGGGATAATGCTAAAAAATATATAGAAGATGGTAATTATGGTGGTAAAAATTCTCTTTCTCATAGATCTGCTATAACTGGTGATATGGTTGGAGATCCATATAAAGATACAGCTGGTCCTGCTATAAATCCATTGATAAAAGTTGTAAATATTGTTTCTTTATTATTAGTTATAGCTATTTCTAAGTTTAATTAGATGGAGTATGAAAACTAATAATGTAATTTTATTTTTAATGGGTCCTACTGGTATAGGTAAATCATATTTGTCTTTAGAATTAGCAAATATTCTTAATATTAATATTATTAGTGTAGATTCTAGTATGGTTTATCGTCATATGGATATAGGTACCAGCAAGCCAAATAAAGTTGAATTAATGAATTATAAACATTACTTGATAAATATTAGAGATCCAAATGTAAGTTATTCTGTAGGAGAATTTTGTAAAGATGCTTATAAAATTATAAATTTTTCTTTTAATACCAATAAAATTCCTTGTTTTATTGGTGGGTCTATGATGTATTTTTGGTATTTTCAAAATAATTTATATAAGTTTTTAAATGAGTATTATATTTTTAAAAGTAAATATCTTAATACATGTAATTTAAATTTATATAAATCTTATTATAAAAAATATTTTTATAATTATAATATAGATTATATTCAAGCATGTTTTATAGATTATTACTTTAATAATTATAGTATAATTAATATTGCAATTGTTCCTACTTGTAAATTTGATTTATATAATAAGATTAGACAGCGTTATAATAATATGTTATCTTTAGGTTTTATAGAGGAAGTAAAATATTTGTATGATAGAGGAGATTTAAGTTTAAATAATGTTTCTATGAAATCAATAGGTTATAGACAAATCTGGCATTATCTAGATAATAAAATTTCTTTTTATGATACTAGTGATATAATTATTAAAATGACAAATTATTTAGTTAAAAGACAGTTAACTTGGTTAAATAGTTGGAAAAATAAAATTTATTTTATTGAAAATGATGAATTGTCTATTGCAAATAAAATAAAAAATCTTGTATTATGCAAAAAAATATAATGTGTTTTATTGTATTTGCATTTTAAATTATTAATAACAACATTATTATGTGTATATTTAGATATTGATATGAAAAAAAAATTATATATGGCTTTTGATAATAAAATTAAAAATGGGCTTCCTGATTTAGAAGGAATTTTTCGTATTTTGCTTAATAGAATTAAACTTATATTTTTAGGTTCTAATAAAAATATGGATAATAGCGGTGGGTTTAGTTTTTATCGTTTATTTATGTTTATATTTTTTATTATTACATTAATTTATATTGTTTTAGGTGTTTATATAGTAAAACCAGCAGAACAAGCTGTTGTAACTAGACTTGGGGAATATGTACGTGTAGTAGAACAAGGCCCTCATTGGATACCTATTTTTATAGAGAGTAAAAAAATAGTAAATACTGAAAAATTGGAAAGAAGTAGTCACTATGGATCTTCCATGTTAACTAGAGATGAAAATATTTTAACAGTAGAAATAGAGGTTCAATATAGAATAAATGATGTTGAAAAATATTTATTTAATTTAGTTGAACCAGATAAGTGCTTAAAAGAAGCAGCAGATAGTGCATTAAGACAAGTTGTTGGATATTCTGAACTTGATTTTTTAATGACTTTAGGAAAAGAGAGAATAGCAGTTGAAATACATGAACAGTTACAGCATATTTTAGATTCCTATAATTCTGGTATACATGTTGCAATTGTTGCTTTAAAAGATGTTAGAATTCCAAATGATGTTAAAAGTTCTTTTGATGATGTAATTAAAGCTCAAGAAGAAAAAGAGCAACTTAAACATCAAGCAGAAGCTTTTGCTAATAAAGTTATACCTGAAGCAAAAGGTGAAGCTTCAAGGATGTTAGAGGCAGCTAGAGCTTATAAACAGGAAGTTATATATTTAGCTGAAGGTGATGTGTTTAAATTTAAATTATTATTACCAGAATATCAAGCAGCTCCTAAAGTAACACGTATTAGATTATATATGGATACATTAGAAACTATTTTATCAAAGACAACTAAAGTATTAGTAGATCTAAATAAAAATAATAGTTTTATTTATTTGCCTGTTGATAAATTTGTTAAAAATTATGGTAAGTAATGGTAATTATATTTTTTTAATATAATACTTAATTTTTTTTTATTATATTTATAGGTTTTAAATATGCATATTATATCCTTTATTATTTTTATATTAGCACTTTTGTTAATAGCACCATTTTTTTTATTTACAGTTTATGAAAGTGATAGAGCAATCATAGAATATCTAGGTAAGTTAGAGAGAACAAAAACTGAAAATATTATTAAAATTTATAAACCAGGTTTGCATATTAAAATTCCTGGTTTGCAGGTTGTTAGAACTTTTGATATGAGATTAAAAGTATTAGATGCTCAATGTTCTAGAATTACAACTAAAGAAAAAAAAGATGTATTAGTAGATTTTTATGTTTTATGGCAGATTAATGATTTGGCTTTATATTATACAAGAACAGGTGGATATAGAGTTAAAGCTGAGGAATTATTAAAACAAAAAATTATAGCTGATTTAAAAGCTCAATTTGGTAAACATACAATACAAGAAGTTGTTTATGGAGAACGACTAGAATTAATGTTTAAATTAAGGGAAGATATAGAAAGTAATACTAAAGATTTAGGCTTATCTATTATAGATGTTAGAATAAAACGTATAGATTTACCAGATGAAGTAAGAGATTCAGTATATAATAGAATGAGAGCAGAGCGTGAACGTGTAGCTAGTGAAATACGAGCTAATGGTAGAGCAGATGCTGTTAGAATACATGCATTAGCAGATAAAGAAAAGAAAATTATTTTAGCTTCAGCTATAAGGGATGTTAAGAGATTAAAGGGAGAGGGAGATGCTGAATCAACTAGAATATATTCTAATGTTTATAATTTAGATCCTGAATTTTATGATTTTTATAGAAGTCTTGAGGCATATAGAAATTCTTTTTATAAAAAAGATGATTTAATTATTTTGACTCCAGATGGTGATTTCTTTAAACATTTTAAAAACAAGGGTGTTGAATAATTATATAATATAATTTATGTATATTGATCTAATTTCAGTTATATCTTTAGTTATGATTTTTGAAGGTATTTTGCCTTTTTTAAACCCAGAATTATGGAAGAAGTTTATGTTGTTGATTTTAAAACAATCTAATCTTTTTTTAAGAATTATGGGTTTAATTAGTATGATTTCAGGGGTTTTTTTGTTGTATGTTTTTAGATAATTTTGGTTCTTTATAAAAGTAAAGATTTTAAAGTAGGGTTAAAAGTATTATTTAATACTGATCCTTATATAATAATAGGAAATGAATTCTTTAAACCTGGTAAAGGTAAAGCCTTTAATAGATTAAAATTAAGGAATATGGTAAATAATAAGATTATAAAGAAAACTTTAAAAATAGGTGAAGGTTTAGAAGAAGCTAACATTTTTGAAAAAAAAGTTAAGTATTTATATTTCGATAATATTTATTTTCATTTTGTTGATATTAAATCTTTTAATTATTATGAAATAAAAAAAGAATGTGTTGGAACAAATGTTGATTGGATTAAAGAAGATTTATTTTATATGATTATTTTATGGAATGATATACCTTTATGTATTGATGTTCCTAAGGTTATAGTATTAAAAGTTATATCTACGGATGATATATCTAAAAATGATATTATTATGAAAAATTTTAAATTTTGTAAATTAGAGACTGGTGTTATTATTAAAACACCTGTATTTATAAAAGAAAATGATTTAATAAAGATAGATACGGATAAAAGATTATATATATCTAGAGTAAATGATTAAAGTGTTTTATTTTGTGTGAATTTATTATATATATTAAAAATAAAGAATGTTTTTCTACTTTTAGTAGTGTTTTATCCAAAATTATTAAGTTTAATTTTTTAATTTTATTAATAGGTAATTTAGGAGTTGGAAAAACTTTATTTACTCAATATATGATACGTTGTTTATTTAAATCAAATATTTTTATTAAAAGTCCCACTTATAGTATAGTTGAAACATATATAAATAATAGATTCATTATTAATCATTTAGATTTTTATAGGTTATCACAGTCTAGAGATTTAGAAAATATAGGTTTTAATGAATATATTGGTAATAATTCTATTTGTATTATAGAATGGCCAGAATTATATATTAATGATTTATATATAGCTGATGTAATTATATATATATATAAGTATTCTAATAATACTAGAGTTATTTTATTAAAAACAAAATGTTTATGTATAAAAAAATATTTTTATTAAAAGTTTTTTATGAAGAAATTAGATATTAAAAATACAATAGGTATTGTGTCATGTAAAGGTGGGGTTGGTAAAAGTACAGCATCTGTAAATATAGCACTTTCATTAAATATTTTTTGTAAGAATAAAGTTGGTTTATTAGATGCTGATATATATGGTCCAAATCATCCTAGAATGCTTGGTGTAAATGATAAAATTAGTAAGAATATTTCTAATAATATAATTATACCAAAATCTAAATATAATATATTATCTATGTCAATGGGGTATTTTTTAGATGAAGATTCATCTGTATTATTAAGAGGGCCTATGCTAGGTAATACTATTTTATATTTATTGTATAATACTTCTTGGGGAAATTTAGATACTTTAGTTATTGATTTTCCACCTGGTACAGGTGATATATATTTAAGTTTATTTAAACATATTAAGTTAAATGGTGTTATATTAGTTGCTACACCACAAAGTGTAGTTCTAGATGATTTAATAAAATCTTTAGTCATGTTAAAAAAATTTAATATTCCTATTTTGGGATTATTAAATAATATGAGTAGTTATATATGTTCAAATTGTGGATTTAAAGATAATATATATGGTACTGATAAAGAATTACGTAATATTGTTAAAAAATTTAATATTCCATTTTCGTATAATATACCATTAGATAAAAAAATAAGTATGTCATGTGATATTGGTATTCCTATGGTTATAAAATATCCTGATAGTGATATAAGCAATGTATATAAAAAAATATCAAATTCTATAATAAGTTAATTTATTAATATATTATCTAAATTTTTAATATTTAATACATCATTTAAAGAATACGAATTTAGTATATTATATTTACCAGCTGATATTCTAGATATAATGGTAGTGCAAATAGGCAATGACATTCTTTTTCCTAGAGTATTAATTATTTCTCTTATATATGTTCCTTTGCTACATATTATATCTAATGTAAATGTATATTTTTTTATATTGATTAATTTAATTTCATATATAATTATTTCTCTTGGAATTCTTTTGATTTTTATATTTTTTCTTGCATATTTATATAGTGCTAGTCCTTTATATTTTAATGCTGAAAATATTGGTGGAATTTGAAGTTGTCTGCCTTTAAGAGAATTTATATTTTTTATTAGTTTATCTTTATTTATATATGTATGATTATTATTAAAAAATAATGTTTCTCCTGCAATATCATCTGTATTATTTTTTATATTGGTTGTTATTTCAACTAGGTATCTTTTCTTTACATTTGTGAGATATGTAGATAATTTTGTAGCATAACCTATACATACAATTAAAACTCCTGTAGCATTTGGATCTAAAGTGCCACAATGTCCAATTTTTTTTAGATTAAATTGTTTTTTTATTTTTTGTATTGTGTAACTAGATGTATAACCTGATGGTTTATTTAATATTAATATTCCATAAATCATAAAGTATCTATTAAATTATTAATTTTTATTTGATTTTTTATATCTAAATCTTCTACAAAAATTAGTTTTGGAACTTTATTTAATATTGCTGAGTTAGATAATAATCCTCTTAATTTATTGGTAGATTTATTTAATATCTTTATAATATTTTTTTCTTCATTTAATGTTGTTATAAATACTTTTGATGTTGATAAATCAGAATTTGTTATTACTGATGTTATTGTTATTAAATTTGTACTAGAAAATTTTAATTCATTATTTATAATATATGATAAGTTTTTCTGTATGAATTTATTTAGTCTTTTTATTTTTTTAGATTTATTATGCATTTTTTAAAATATATGTTATCAATATAGTTATAAATTATATCATTTTTTATTAAATCATTTAATTTTATTTTTCTATATTACATAATAATATAGGAAATATAATAATTATAGAAGATATAATAATAAATAGGAAATATATATTCCATGAAAGATTTATTATTAGTCCCAAAGGATATCCAGTAATAGCTGCTCCTATATATGCCCAACATCCTACAAATCCATTAGCTGTGCAAGCAATTCTTTTATTTACTGCTTCACTTGCTGTTAATCCAATTAACATTTGTGGAGCAAATGTTAAAAATCCTATTATTCCAATTATTATATAGTCTATTAATTTATATCCTACTGGTAAATTCCATAAAATAATTGATGAAATCATTAAACCTATTGTACAAATTGTTATAAATGTTAATCGTTTTCCTTTAAAGAATATATCTGTAAGTCTTCCAGATGTGATCATTCCTATCAATCCTCCAATTTCAAACCAAAATATACTTATACTAGCAGATAATAAACTATATCCTTTTTGATTCATTAAATATAATATTGTCCAATCATTTATTGCTGTTCTAATTATATAAATAAAAAAATATGATATACTAAGTAGCCAAATTATTTTATTATTTATTATATATTTAAATATAATTTCTTTTGTATTTAATAATTTATTGTACTTATTATTATATTGTATTTCTGTTGAAGGTAGGCCAAGAGTTTCAGGTATATCTCTTAATCTATTTATTAATAATATACCTATTGTTATAGATAATATACCTGTTAGGTACATACTATATCTCCAACCTAAATAAGCGGATGAATAACTTATAAACAAAGGTATTATTGCTCCTCCTATATTATGTGATGTACTACATAAGCTCCACCAGAGGCCTCTTTCTTGTTTGTTAAACCAGTATGTTAATTGTTTTGTGACAGCAGGCCATCCCCACCCTTGAAATATTGCATTTAATATCCAAAATATTGATAAATATATAGTATGGTAAGATAATCCTATACATATATTGAATATTCCCGTTAAAATTAATCCTAGTGACATAAAATATCTGGGGTTTGATTTATCAGATAAAATTCCACTTGTTAACTTACTAAATGCATAGGTGATATAAAATAAAGTATTTATTATACCTAAATCGCTTATAGATAAATGTAAATCTTTTATTAATAAGGGCATAATAAAGGTAAAACTTTTTCTTGTAAAATAAAAAAACATATATCCTAAAAATAATGAATAAAATATTCTTACTTTCCAGTATTTATAATTTTTATTTATAATTTTTTTATTTATAATTTTTTGTGTGTGTTTGCTTGATTTTAATAATTTTAATAAAAATAACATTTATTTTCTCATGTTATTAAATTTAAATATTAAGTTTGTTTAATTAGGGGGAATTTAATTCTTTAATAAAATTTATATGTATATTATTATTTATATAATTTTTATTATTTAATATATTTTTTAATAAACTTATATTATTATCTGTATTATCTATAATTAATTCATTTAAACTTGTTGTCATTTTTTGAATTGCTTCTTTTCTATTTTTACCATGTGTTATTAGTTTACCTAGTAATGAATCATAATATATAGGGGTTTCATATCCATTATATATATGTGAATCAAAACGAACTCCTGGTCCATCTGGTTTATTAATTACTTTTATTTTACATTTATCTTTTATAAATTTTTTAGTATTTTCAATATTAATCCTACATTCTATGGCATGACCATTTATATTTATATCTGTTTGTTTTATATCTAATGTATTATAATAGGATATTATTATTTGTTTTTCAATTATATCTATATTAGTTACCATTTCTGTTATTGTATGTTCTACTTGTATTCTTGGATTCATCTCTATAAAATAAAAATTTTTATCTTTATATAGAAATTCAAATGTTCCTGTATTAAAAAAATTTATTTCCATACATACATCAGCACATTTTCTTTTTATAATATCTAAGCTATTATAATCTATTCCATATACTGGAGTTTCTTCTATTATTTTTTGATAATTTTTTTGAATAGAGCATTCTCGTTCACCTAAGAATACTATATTATTTTTTTTATCTTTTAATATTTGTATTTCTATATGTCTAGAATTATGTATATATTTTTCCATATAAATAGAATTAGTTTTAAATGATAAACTGGCTTCTTTTTTTATTATATATATACTGTTGTTCAAATATTTATCATTATTTACTATAGTGATTCCTTTACCACCTCCACCATTTATTAATTTTAATATTATAGGATATCCTATTTTATTTGCTAATTTTATATTTTGTTTTTCATCATTTGAACATAGATAGGAAGGGAGACATTCAATATTATTATTTTTCATTAAATTTATAGCTTTTAATTTATTTCCCATGAGTTCTATAGTATTTGCAGATGGTCCTATAAAATTTATTCCGCTATTATTTACTTGTTCTGCAAAATTTGAATCTTCTGATAAAAAACCATATCCAGGGTGTATTGCATTTGAATTAGTTATTTCTGCAGCACTTATTATGTTTTGTATATTTAAATAGCTATCTTTGGGATTATTATTTCCTATACATATAGCTTCATCAGATTGTCTTATATGTATTAAGTTTTTATCTATTTTAGAGTAAACACCAACAGTTTTGATTTTAAGTTTTTTACATGTTCTTAATATTCTAAGAGCAATTTCTCCTCTATTAGCAATAAGTATTTTATTATACATATTTAATAGTAAAGAGATCTTGATTATATTCCACTGGTGT
>Ga0307987_1000129_pt1 | contig 45927 bp, 27 predicted proteins | sample EllFjometagen181_FD_203157 | JGI IMG/M metagenome (GOLD analysis project Ga0307987, IMG submission 203157) | Marine microbial communities from Ellis Fjord, Antarctic Ocean - #181 | ecosystem: Environmental > Aquatic > Marine > Unclassified | place: Southern Ocean | collected 2014-10-08 | reverse complement strand
CCTCATCTTTAGAATCGCTATTATTAAATAATATTTCTCCGGTCAAATCATTTAGAGCACTAATCATTAATTGGGGGTTGCATAGTTCCTCGGGCAGGGCTCTTTTAATGTAGGCCTTCAACAGTGGACTATTGCAATCTTCTAATTTATTAAATAATTTATGAGAGAACGCTTTAACCTCAAAAGTGTTAACGAATGTCTTGCAGCGGTATCGTTCATATTTGTCTATTAATTCTAATAGTTTGCATTGTTTGTTTAGTTCTACTCGGTTATCGGTCCGTTTACCATGTTGCCATTGACCTTTATACTTAATTTGCTGATATTTTTCAGCTCTTTGATGAGCTGGAAGAGGGCGATTAGCATCAATCTGAGGTACCACCGCTTTGTCCCAATCATCTCTTTTAAAATATTCGGTTCCCTCTCCATGCCGTTCATCGTTTAACCATAGACCAATATATTTAATTTGTTGAAATAGGGCTTTATGATCCGGAGAAATGGGTATGACGGTTGCAAACGGTAAGTAACCATCAAATTCATCATTAGCTAAATACTCAATTCCCTCACCATGCCGTTTACCATTTGACCACTCGCCAATATATTTTGTTTGGCCATCCTTATAATAACTAACTCCCTTTCCATGCTGTTTACCATTTTCCCATTCTCCTTTATAATATTTTTTTCCATTATCGTAGTAGCTTTTCCCAAAGCCATCTTGTCTATCATTCTTTCTTTGACCCTTGTAATAGACTTGACCATTTTCATCATAACAGGTTCCTTGACCATGACGTTCATCGTTTTGCCACTCTCCCTCATAGGCCACTTGACCATTTTTATAATAAAGCGTTCCTTGTCCATGAAATTCTTTTTTGTAGAATTCTCCCTCGTGTTTTTTATCTTTGCTTCCAAGATAATAGAGAACACCCAACCCAGACATATAGCCATTGTGCCATTCCCCCTCGTACTCTATATGGTCAAAAAAATAGACAATTCCATGACCATCAGGCTCTCCGTTTTTCCATTCTCCATCATATAAAAGTGTCCCAGTTTCAAAAAAATTTTTTCCTAAACCGTGTTTTTCCCCATCTTTCCAATAACCTTCATATCTTTTCTTTTCATAATCAATGTAAATACCAAAACCGTTTTCACAGTCACCTTCTATACAACCCTTCTCAACTTTAGGATATTTCATTTATTGCTCGCTTTTGATTAATTTGAGCCCATCGGTTTTTACCAACGGTAGCCACACTATATTTTACCAAGTAAACTCGCAATTACAACAGCGGTAATTCTTAACAATTTTGTCTATGGCCCCCTTGAATTCATATAGATGATATAATCCTAAGCCCGTGATTTCTTCCTGATCTTCAAGTCGTTCAATATCTTGGCTCATGCAGGCTGGACATGTGAGATACTCCTTTCCGGGGTGGTCTGAAAAAAGCGCATATACTCCAAAAAATGAAGGTGCTGGCTGATATCTTGTTAACAGGTAGCCGCCGATGCGGTCAAGTTTTTCAAGGCCCTCTCCCCAGCACAGCTCTTCATTATCTATCATTTCTTCAATGGCAATGATATCGACTTGATCATTGCCATACTCAATTCCTTCGTCAGTGGCGATAATAACAGTATGAGGACATGGGGTTATTGAGGCATCTTCTTCAGCTTCATCCGGAATAATTGATTTAATGCAAATCGGACAAAGGATAGTTTTTCCGTATTCAATTTCTTTGGTTATCATATCGTTTTTCTCCTTTTTTTAGTCTTTTGATGCAAGGATGACCGTGCAGTTATCCCTGCCTCCTTTAACGTTGGCCAGTTCAATAAGATTACCACAGGCAGCGGCAAGATCTCCTTGTGGGGCGTTCATACAGCAGTCAAAGATTTCATGATCCTCGGTATTGTCGAGTAGACCATCAGTGCAAAGTAGAAGCAGACTGTCCCGGGGCCAGGCCAGTTGCTGATAATGAACGTCGTTAGATAGTCTCGTCCCCCCGCCTATGCAGGCAGTAAGAGAGTTCCGATAATGAGATCGGCGGGCTTGTTCAGGAGTTAAGTCACCCTGAGCAACCATGAGCTCCGCCACGTTATCATCCCTGGTCAGCCACTTCAGGGTCTTATCAATAATGGAAATAAAGGCAATTCTGCTGTCACCGATGTGCGTGATATGAAGGCAGTCTTCATGGAAAACAGTTCCTACCAGAGTTGTTCCCATGCCATGCAGGTCACTGTCGTTGCGACCGGTTTGCGTGATAAGTTTATCTATTGCAGGGATTATTGACGAATAGGCCGATGATAAAAGCGCGGTTGTATTTTGTTGGGAAAGTAAATTTTCACACCATAATGCAAAATTTTCAATTGCCAGGCGACTTGCAACCTCACCTCCCTTATGACCTCCCATGCCGTCGGCGATGGCTATGGCCTGCAACCCGTGGTCAAACCAGAAGGCGTCTTCATTGTTTTGCCGTACCAGACCTGTATCTGTCATTGCTTGGATTTTCATAATTCCCTCCATTATTTGCAGTGTTTTATTTGTGTTAATTTCACTGAAAGAATAAAGGATGCCTATTCCAGAATCCGGAACGCAAATTTATTTTTTTAATTATTCTATTATTAATTGAGCAATAGCCTGAAAATATATAGATTATCCTTTTAAAAGAAAGCCCTCTAAGCTATCATTTCCCGTGGCGCAAAAGGTTGCAGAATAAAAAAATACAAAATCAGCTAAACACCATATCTGAGGAAATGAACTCATGCCCGAGAAAAAATCACGCAGAAATAAAAATCAGAAAATATTGCATCTGTACAGCATTCTGATGTTCTCCCGTCAGGAGCATTCATTAAAAAGTCTGGCTGGGAGCTTGCGATGCTCCAAGCAAACAGTGTTACGTTACCTTGATGATATTGAGATGTCTGCTAAAGGAAAACTTATCCGTGGAAAGTATGACAATGGGGAAAGTTATTATCAAATGACCCATATCCCTTTGCGGCCCAACGTCTCCCTCAGCTCGGAACATATTCAGCACCTCTTGATGTGTCATGACCTTTTGACTCACCTTCTGCCGGATGGAATGGCGGAAGAAGTCAGCAGTATTATCGGGCATACCACCGTCCTGCTGGATGATTTTAATAACCGGGATAAGGCGCTGAAATCGATGTTTTCAGGAAAAGCAGCAGGAGGAAAAATAGATTATGACCGGCATGAGACAGTCATCAGTACACTGAAACAAGGCATTGCCAAGTCATTGATATGCAGTCTTTCTTATGAGTCATCTTTGGACGGCCGCCCCATTCAGTTGTCCATTGCCCCGATCCGCTTGATGACCTATAAAGGTGGGCTCTATGTTGAACTGCAGAAAATTGAGTGGAAAGACGAGGGTATGCTCCATCTTTCCATCGCCAGAATGACCGGGGCCTTTGTGCCGGTTCCCCAGGAAATAAGAATTCTCGCAATTCACCGGATAATTGATATTGAAATGACGACCACTCCATTTGAACCGGTAAAGGAAAAAAGAAAAAAAGAAAAGGATGTATTCGGCATACGGCTTGAAAAACCCTTCCAGGTAAAGATTGCCTTCAGGGCCCAAGTTGCAGGCTATATACGCAAACGCACCTGGAGCAGTGAGCAAAAGATAGTTGAAAACAAAGACGGTGGAGTGATTTTAACTATGCTGGCAGGCAATAAAGACGAGGTGTTTTCTTGGATTCTCTCCTTCGGTCTTCAGGCTCGGATAATAGCACCTGAAGACCTGCGCATTGCAATGCTGAATCACGTGGATGAACTCAGGCAATGCTATGCGGTTGATTATGGCATGTAAGGGGCTCAGAAATTCTGCATCATAGTTACACTGAGCCCCCTAAATTTTTGCTAAATCCTGCTACACCCTTTTCACAGCAAGAATCGTGTGATTGGCATCGCCTGCATGAATACGGTTTTCCGGGTTATTTATGATCCGGTTAAAATGCTCCGCCTGCTGGCCTGCCGTCAGCGAAAAGTCAAACTCAGTATATTTTGTTTGCCAGTACGAAACCCCCTGATCAAAGGAAATGATGAGTTTGTCATTTGAGGTAAATTCAACAGTCAACTTCCTGTGATGTGGAATTTCTCTTTTCTCTTTGTTTCTCAGCGTAAGATTCATGCCCCGGGATGAAAAAAGTTCTTTCATTACCTCTTTTCTGATGCCATTCTCTTTCCAGTCATCCCATAATCTGGATGATGGATAGTAACCCTTATCCGATTTAATATTCATGGTGGTAAAGTCGACGTAAACGCTTCCCCAACGTGTTTCTCCGACGATTTGTCGTAATGCATCTATTAAAAGAAAGAATAACCCTGCAGTAAGTGGGCTTTTTAAATATCTGTCATGGTATTGTACTGATTTAACAGCAAGCGCATCGTCGGTCAGCAGTTCTTTCCCGGCTGAGTGCTTGTCCAGAATTAACTGCCAGAATCCTGTGCCAAATTCCTTCATGGATCCGTTTAATTCTTGATACACATCCAGTATGCAGTCGTTATTTTCATTGATGACCGGTCGTAATTCATCTGCGCCCATGGACCGTTTCAGAGATACAGGGACTTCCCCATTGTCACAGCGTACCAGAATATTATCTGTCTCTTCAATCTGTCCCCAATCTTGATTAAATGATATTACTGACTCATTTTTTCCTGCCCAATGGGAACAAACTTCACTACCGATTGTCTCAGCAATCACATGCCCTTGCCCTGCCCGCAGTTCTTGTTTGGAGGACAAAAACCGAACGTGTGGTAAGTCCGCCATACCGGCAAGAAGATAACTGTCAAGCGTATCCAGTTTATCCAGACATTCCCCAGGCAGGACAATCTCCACATCAATGTCCTGACCGGCGAGCTTATACGTAAGCGTCCGGAGAGAAGAACTTGCGATTTCCCATGTATCAAGGGGAGCGCCCGTGTAACATCTTACGCCTCTGCAACTGTGTTTGCCGACGGTATAAAGAATTGCTTCGTATATTTTTTTATGTTCCGGGGCAGATGCTGGGCCGAAAAAGGCAAATTCCCCAGGTAACTGTAAATCATCCAGCCACTCTTTGTTCAGCCAACGGATCGCCTGATGCCGATCGAGATTATCCATGGCAAATCGCTGGTCAAAGTCAAGGACACAGTGGGGACAGGCACTGTCACAATTTTCGGGACAACACAGTTTCTGATACGCTTGCTGAAAAAGCGTCACAAGCCAGTTAAGTAGCAGGACATAAATTTTTTCCACTTGATGCATCAAACAATTGCTTTGATGATGGGTACTATTCAAAATCCTAACAGGAAAAAACTTTCGTCCATGCACTTATCAGCACGGGAAGCATAACCGGCGGCATGGGTATCATAGATCATGATTGATTGACACATCGCCCCAGGCTCAGGCCGTACCTGTTTCACTTCACACCCTAACTCACTGGATTGGACACCGATAAGCTCTGCAAGGCTGTCCCGTATGGCGACGGTAATGGTGTGGGCGGCAATGCGCTCATGAAGCCAGACGTCTTCTCGGTTTTTCAACTGGAACTCAACCATATCTGTCCGAAGTTCATGACCGAGACTGATTCCCTGTTTAATAGACCAGTCGCTCCCTGGACATCTGCCTTAACATTTTCCCATTTACCCTCCAGACTGATTGGTCAATAATCCAATCATTATATCACCGGAAGGTTATTTTTTTTGGAGGGCACTTTTTGGTTAGAAATTCCACTCCAGGGGGGGCAATTTTAGGTTAGCAAAATTATTAAATTCCCCTACCGTTACAATATTTATTTTTTTGTTTTTAAAGTTCCTGGCGTATTTGTCAATTATAAAGCCAGATTATAATCCCCATCATGAATTTGTAACATTGTAGGTCAAGAAACATTATTGACACAAAATGGCCATGGGTATAAGGAATGATAGTTTTGTTCTTACTTATATCATATTTACAAAACCAGAAGGTGTTTGATGTATCCAGGTTTTTTCTGTTCTAAAAAATTTATTTTGTCAAGGGGTTATTAACCACACAAAAGCCAGGTGTAGTATCTATTAAGTTTCAGGATAACATGAAAAGTTATGGGAGATGCTGTTAAAACGTGACCAACTCTTTTAAAGAGTTCCGTCGATCTTTAAAAAAATAAAAATAGCCACGTCTGCCCAAGTCCTTCTATCAGAATTACATATCCCCCATCGAGAAGTGTGGTTAAGCTAAGGAGAGAGTCGTTAATGAAACGTGAAGACATGATCAACAGACTAAAATCATTTTCACCTGTTATAGTAAATGTAACAATGACGTTCGACATGGGGTATGAATTTTCGGCAGTTGTTTCTGAGGGAGTAATATATGCCGAACCAGGAATGCTATTGAGCCATTCAGGAGGGGAGTGGCCCCCGAGAACATGGGAGAATAAATCGGAAGCAGAGTATGACGAGTCATTAAAAGATTTCCTTCTTGGAGAAGCATGGAACGTTACAACTTGGGAGCATTTGAGTGATGAAGAAATTGAAGAATTTTTTCGTGATGTTATTTACAACACAGTAATTCATGAATGCGTAGAAATAAATTATTTGATTGATACTGACGAACAGGGGGTTACACTTTCAACATGTATGGAAAATGTTGATAATGAAGCTATTTCAGCTGGTGAATGGGATAGTTTTAATAAAAAAGACGTAGCTATTCCGATAATTCAAAATCAGTGGGATATGATAGAACAAATCCTTGGATATGCAGTAAATGATAATTTTGTAGGTAATTTTCCATTTGAAGAAACAAGATTTTTTAAAAAAGATGACGATGGATTTCTTGAGTATTCTAGTGAACCAACAGAAATTAAGGTAAAAATAATTATAAACAAATGCTAATAATCCTAATTCAGCCACGAAAAAATCCGCGCGGCTGATTAGCGGCGATTCACGGCGTCAGTACCGCGATTATGATCGTTTTAACACTTTAGGAAAGATGAATAATTAGAATGGAAACGCGTTTAGGAAAATATTCAAAAGGGTCTGTTGGGCGGCATGAAACCTTTGCTCCCAGGTACGGGTGGCTTACAAAAGGATATGCAAACTGTATCGAAGATCGAGAGGTATTTAAAGACGAGAAGGGTGTGGTCGCACTCGGCGTCGGCAAAAATATGGTCCGGTCCATCCGGTTCTGGTGTTTATTCCTCGGGCTTCTCAGTGTCGCTGAAAAAGGAAAATTAATTCCTACTGCGCTGGGGGAAAAGCTGATTGGGGTAAAAGATCCCGAGACGGCCAAGATGGACTGGAAATCGGGGTGGGATCCATATCTTGAAGATGAAGCCAGTCTCTGGCTGCTACATTGGCAGATCTTTACCCATCCAGAGATGGCCGTTTCCTGGCCTTTGGTTTTTAATTTTTCTGCACTTCAGACCTTTGCGCAGAAGGAACTATGCGCCGGGATTATAAAGGTTGCTTCGGATGATGAGCGGTTGGGTACGCTTTCTCCAAACTCCTACAATAAGGATGCTGCTTGTATTCTCCATATGTATCGACCCCCGGCAGATGGTGATGGTGAAATTCATTGCCCGTTCAATTCCCTGGGGCTCATCGAAAGAACCCAGGAAAAGGGACAGTTTCGTTTTTCAGTTAAGGAACGTCATAATCTGCCCTCTTTAATTTTTCTTGCGGCCTGTTTTTCCTTTGTTGAATCCTCCGGCATATCCGGAAAAACTGTCAATTTGAGCACCATTGCCTATGATAATGATTCGCCCGGGGTGGCGTTTAAGCTTTCTGAAACCGAGTGCGGTAAGCTTTTAGACCAAGCGGTATACCGTTTTGAGGACCTGCATTTCATTGAGTCTGCCGGTACCTGGCAATTGCATTTTAACGGAGAGCCCGGGGATTGGTATTGGAAATGCCTGGCAGCGTATTATGGAGAATAGACCGTGTATTTAAGTGAGTTTATACATATAGATAATAAAATAGCCCGTTCCGTTAACCTGGAGCGGGATGCGTCAAATGTTTACCAGGTACAACAGTTCCAGTTAACGCGTATGGCCCGCAAGGTCCTTGAGGGGTTTATTGAGGCCCTTGAAGGAGAGCCGGAGTCCGCATGGTCATTAACAGGTCCTTACGGCACCGGAAAGTCGTCTTTTTGTAATTTCCTGTTTGCATTGTGTGCCGGTTCCAAATCTGTAATGAAGAGGGCGGCATTTGAAAATCTTGATCAAAGGGACGTAAAGCTGCTTCAAAGATTTAAAGATGCTAAAAAGAAGGTTGTGGGTCGGAAGGGCTTTCTCCAACTACGGGCTGTGTCCCGGTATGAATCGGTAAACAACACCTTGCTCAGAGGCCTGGAAGATGCTTTGGCAGGTTACCAGGGCGATGGCGCTGCATCTTTGTTGGCACAGATTGGAGAGATCAAAAAGGCGGCCATTGTCCCAACGGCGGATATCCACGACCTTTTAATCCAGGCTGCCGAAGTGACCGGAAAAAAGTTGCTGATTGTGGTTGATGAGTTCGGTAAAAACCTGGAATTCATGTCACACAATCCATCGGACGGAGATATTTTTATCCTGCAGGCATTGGCGGAGGGCAGCTTTTCTTATCTTTGGGTCTGCCTTCACCAGGCGTTCAGCGAATATGCATCGGGTTTGTCCCAGGTGCAGCGCAATGAATGGCAGAAAGTCCAGGGCCGGTTCAATGACATTTCCTATCTTGAACCCCCTTCCCATGTTATTGGTCTTATTTTAAGGGCCATCAGACATAAGCATAAGGGTATGGAAGAGATTCAGCCACCCCTCACCCAATGGGCAGAGGCCCAGATGGATTTGATGGCAGAGGTAAATATCAAGGGCGTTTCCGGTATGAGCCTGGAAAAAATAAAACGGCTGTACCCTTTTTCCCCTCTTTCGGCAGTGATTCTCGGAGAATTAAGCCACCGGTTTGCCCAGAATGACAGGACGATATTTTCCTTCTTGTCCAGTGGGGCTCAGAAATCCTTTTCAAGCTATCTTTCCAGCCATCGCATGGGAAATGAAGAACCTTTAGCGTCCCTGGGGCTGGACTGGCTGTACGATTATTTTTGTGAAATCACCACCCAGATATACGGTGATCGGTCCACCACCCAACGATGGATTGAAATTCAGTCTCTTATTACCGAGCATGAAAACGGCCCGGGGGTTGAACTTAGGTTGCTAAAAACCATCGGTGTGCTGAATCTTTTAAGTAAAGTGCCGGGAATCAAAGCCTCCCTGGCAATGATCGAATCCGCCATGGGGGCCAGTTATAATGGGGCGCAAAATACCATTCGCAAGGTTCTGGACCGCCTGGTTGACATGAAAATCGTGCTTTACAGAGTTTATGCCGATGAATATCGGCTCTGGGAAGGGACGGATTTTGACATTGAAAAAGCGGTGAGGGAAGAACGGGCCAGGTTATCCCTGGGCACCCTGGAAAGTATGTTGCAAATCGCAGCCCCCCAGCCCTCGGTTATTGCTGCCCGTCATTCGTTTCAGACCGGCGTTGTCCGGGAATTTAAGCAGACCTGGACATCCCTGGGGCTGTTGACGGAGCGTGAAGATAACGAATTGGTTCCCTGCCAGAATTCAGACGGGCAGATCTGGCTGGTCCTTGGAACGGGGAATATACCGAATGACCTGCCTGGAAGAACGAAAAATACGCCTGTGATCATTGGCTATGCACCGTGTGAAACACAGGTGGTGGCGCTGGCGCTGGATGCCGCCGCCACAAAAAAGGTGTTTGAGACCCATTCCCAGCTTTCCCATGACGGGGTCGCCCGCAGGGAGGCCCGTTTTCGTGCGGATGCCGCCGCCAACACACTTCATCGTTATCTAACGGACCTGGTTTCTTCGGCAAGCCGGAAGGTGCAATGGTATGCCTGTGGAAAACTAGTAGATATCTCCCGACGTCGCGGGGGGATTTCATCCCTTGTCTCCAAGGTTTGTGATGAAACCTATCGCCAGTGCCCGAGGGTTCATATGGAGATGATCAACCATAACCGGCTGACATCTGCTGCTTCCCGGGCCCAACGAGTTTTAATGGAGGCCATGGTCACCAGTGAATCCCAAAATAATTTGGGGCTTAAGGGGTTTGGGCCGGAAAAAGCCATTTACCTGGCCATGTTTGAATCAACCGGCCTCCATGCTTTTAATGGGGAAAAAAATATTTGGCAACTCATGGAACCAAATCCGGAAAATGAAGCCCATGAACAATTGGCCATGGTGTGGGAGACATTGGACCGGATGCTGAAGGAAGCCGAAGAGCTGGAAAAAGGCATTCCGCTTACCGAGTTGATCCATATCCTACAGGCCCCCCCCTACGGGTTGAGAAAAGGCCCGATTCCCATTTTTATCTGCCATTATATCCTTGTAAATAATGACCGGGTCGCCCTTTACCAGGAAGGGGCATTTCAACCCTTTTTTGGTGCTGCGGAAGCCGCTTTGATGGTTAAGCGGCCGGATCTTTTTCAATTGCGGTGGTATTCCCTGAAAGGGGGGCAGCGGGATGTGGTCCAGGCATATATGAGAGTTTTTGATACAGGAGTTCTGGAGTTTGAGGACAATACCCGCAATCCTTCCCTATTGAAGATTATTGGGCCTTTGGTAGAATTTATGGAAGCGCTGCCGGACTATTCTCGGCTTACCAAAACAATATCACCCGGTGCCCAAAAGCTACGCAGTGTGGTGCTCCATTCCAGGGAACCCCTGACCCTTTTATTTCGGGATATCCCCGAGGCCCTTGGCCTTCCGGCCCTTGCACCCGGGGAAACAGATCCATCCAGAAAAAGCAACCTGCATTCAAAATTGCACGGGGCACTGATTGAACTGATTGACGCCTTTAAGACCTTAAACGATGCGGTAAAGGATTCCATTCAACAGGCCTTTGGTTTTGGCAGCAAACTGACCTTTGATCAATTCAGGAAAGAATTGCAGCATCGGGTGGTTCCCCTTGAAAAGCCTTGCGGAGACAAAACATTAAAAACCATTTTAAAGACCATGCTCAATGTCCGGGACGATGATGAACGCTGGGTTAGGGGCATTGCAGGGGTAATCATGAAAAAGCCCCTGGATGCCTGGCGAGATGATGATATGGATCCCTGGCATGTGTGGATTCAGGATATTGCACACAGAATACTTGTCTTTGAGACGTTAGTGATAGGGCATGGAGACCCCAAAGATAAAAACCGGATCAGTTTTAGCCTCACCAAGGTGAACGGAACAACAGAGTCTCTTATGGTCAATGTATCTTCTAAGCAAAAAAAGAGACTGCTTGGCCAATATCCAGGCCTCAAAACCCTGAATGCCGAGGATAAAAAATCCCTTTGTGCTATTTTATTGGAAGAATTAGGTAAAGAGAATGGCGAATAAAAAAGAAAGACATATCTTAGCCCTTTCAGGCGGAAAGGATAGCGCTGCTCTGGCGGTCTACATGCGGGAAAAATATCCTGAGATGCCTTTGGAATATGTGTTTACTGACAGCGGGCATGAACTTCCTGAAACATATGCCTACCTTGAAAAACTTCGTGCCATTTTGAATATAGACATAACGACCATTAAACCCAAAAAGAATTTTGAATATTGGCTTAAATATTTTAACGGGGTTCTTCCATCGGCAAATAATCGTTGGTGCACAAGGTTGTTGAAGCTCAAGCCTTATGAGGAGTGGCTGAGTCAGAATTGTAAAGGCGCTGTTATTTATAGCTATGTGGGGTTAAGAGCAGACGAGGATCGGGAAGGTTATCGCTCTACGGTGGATAATTTCTATTCGGTACATCCCTTTATGGATGATGGAATCACATTGGAAGATGTTAAACAAATCCTAAATTCATATAATATCGGGCTGCCTGAATACTATAAATGGAGATCACGATCAGGATGTTTTTTTTGTTTTTATCAAACTAATGATGAATGGCAGGGACTGAGGGACCATCACCCCGATCTTTTTAAAGAAGCCATTAAATTTGAAGAAAATCATTCCGATGGCCGGGATTATACATGGCGAGAGTCAGGTCCACTAAGGGATTTAGGGACTGTTAGAAAGCAAAAAAAGATAACAAAAAAAAATTTTAAACGCCCGTTATTAACTAATTCTATAGGAAAAACTATTTCAAAATCAAATAAGTTCTCACTAAAATCGTTGTTGAAGGAGTGATACCATATGGAAGAGGACCAGGTTCAACAGCTCTTTGATCTGATCTCAAATTTACGCGTTAATACGGTAGGAGGAAATCCTTCACCTCACAAATACATATTTTTGCTATCCTTGATCAAAATCTATGAAAGCGATGGCTTGACCGAAAATAGATTTACCTTAGATTCAAATTTTGAATCAATTTTTAAGAAAACGTGGCTTGAGTTATTTCCTGAGTCACATCCTAATAAAATATTTATTGAATATCCATTTTATCATCTTGTTAGCGACGGCATATGGGATCTTAAAATTTCACCAGAAAAGCAAAAAAAATTTGATGGATATTTAAAAATAAAAAAAAAGTTTACCAAACAACGACTACAAGAAACTGTTGACTATGGTTTTTTAGACAGCGGATTTCATAGTGCTTTTTCAGATAAAGAACAGAGAACGAAAATCGCGTCAAAATTGTACGATTTATTAAAAATTCAAAAATATGTCATAAGTAAAACTCACGGCCACGATGCAGTTGAAGAATCCATTTCTTTATTTGCCCATGAAGCTGCTGCCATTAAGCAGATAACAAATTCAGTCAAGTCCAGAGGGTTGGGATATATATGCTCAAATATTGATATCCATGATCCCCAGAGCAATCGTTATTTTGAAATAGATATGCTCATTGTCAGTCCGTTCGGGCTCTATGTGGTAGAGCTGAAACACTGGACAGGTTCAATTGAGGTGCAGACTTATTCCTGGTGGGTCAACGGCATATCCCGTTCGGATCCCCATAAGGTCAATAACCATAAGGCCAAGCTAATCAAAGGATTTTGTGAAAGGGAATTTCGATATTTAGACCTTCCCTTTGTCGAATCAGTGGTCGCCCTTACCCACCCGGAATCGGTTACCAAAGGGTGTTCTAATCCCAGGACCAATAAAAATCTGCCAACCTTTGACGGTATCGACAAGCTGGTAGATTATCTGAAGCATCAGCAAAAAAAACTGGCAGCTCTAATTACCCCAAAAGAAGCAGAAAAAATTTGCGATTATATCCGGACCCTGCATAAGCCGGGTAATGCCAAGGGGATACAATTCCCCGGTTACGAAATTGTTGAGCGATTATATCAGGCAGAAGACCGGGCCGAATTTATTGCCCGTCCGACCTATAAGGGTAACCGCAGCCTCACACGGTTGAGAATCTTTTTCAATGCCGGATACGGTTCCGGCAGGGGGGGCGATAAGATCCAGATCGAAAAGGCAAGGGCAACTTTGAATGTCATTGCCAACATCAAGGACCACCCCAATATTTTACGGGTGATGGCCCTTCCCAGTCAGGAGGGACATCTCATTGAAGTCAGTGACTGGTCGGCACAGGGAACTCTCCAGGATTTGATTGCCCGGGAATCGCCATTGGAGATGGATCGAACTGTTTCCATTATGACCGGCATTTTAAAGGGGCTTTCTATCACTCACAGCGAGTTTGTGGTGCACCGGAATCTTTGTCCTGAAAATATTCTCATGGTTGAGGATATTCCCAAACTGATGAATTTTGACATCTCCTACCAGCTAGAGGATGACAGGCTAACCGTGATCCCTGATCCTGACATGCTCAAACGGACTGCCCATGTCGCACCTGAGGTATATAATGGGGCTGATTTATCGGAGAGTGCAGATCTGTTCAGTGCCGGGGTGCTGTTCTACCAGATGCTGACAGGCGAACTCCCCTTTAAGTGGTCCCTGGATTTGATAAAGACCCAAGGACGGCTGCCCCAGAGCTGTGTGGATACACTTAAAAATAAAAAGATTACACAAGAAATTGTCGACCTGATTGAGCAGTTGCTACAGTTAGATACCACGGATCGTCCCGAATCTGCAAAAGATGTGCTGAACATATTGGCCCCTTTTTCCAGCGTCAAGGGATACGGTATGAATACCCGTCTTTCACTAGGTGATAACCACGATCAGTTTGAAATTTTGGAATTCATTAAACAAGGGGCGGAATCCCAGATTTACAAGGCCCGGAGCCCCATTGGACAGGTGTTTTTGAAATTGTTCAATATCGATGTGCCCCAAAAACGGATTATCAGTGAAAAACAAATGTCTGCCGCCGTGTCCCACGGCAGCATTGTCAAGGCGGAGTTTTGCCAGCTTTGGAAAGACCAGCGGTACCTGCTGGCATTTAAATGGATAGATGGCACCCCCATCACCAGCAGTAAAGTTAAGGTCCTGCCAGAGCCTGAGCTTTTCAGTGAAGTCTCCGCAACCTTGCTCAATGCCCTTGAGAAACTCCACGGGTATGAGGAAGAAAATGATTCAATACCAGTGCTGCACAACGATATTAAGCCGGAAAATATATTGCTGAACCGGGACATGCGGCCCATGCTCATTGATTTTGGCATTGCTTGTCACCCGTCAACAGGACTTTACAGCGGGACACCAGGGTATGTGCCGCCGGATTCCATTTCTGGCGAGGACAGGAATTATTCGGAGAAGGGGGATCTATTCGGCCTTGGGGTAACCTTGTTTGAATGGTTTTTTGGAAAGCACCCTTATGATTGCCTGACCATGGATGCCGTTCCTGCAGATATGCAATCCCTTCGACCCGGTACTGAGCCGAGGCTTGAAGCCTGGTTCTTGAAGGCCGTTTCCGTGGATGCAGAAAATCGCTTTGAATCGGCAGCACAAATGCTCAAAGAACTACAGCATGCAATTGGGATTGATCAGGAGGAGCGGCAAATTGACGGGACCGGAACCGCATCCAATGGGAGTAATAGGGCCGTTTCCCAGGATGACAAAGAACCTGAAGGTGTGGACAGCAGTGCAATGCAAAAAATAGACCCCAATCCCTTTGTGGCTTATTTAAACACCCTCCACAACCGGGATGCCGCCAACGGGAATGCCTTGGCCGAGAACCAGGCCTGTAATAAGTGGTTCGGGCATATTCATGTTGGGCATCCATTGACCGAGTTGATTTTCCAGGAGCTTGTGGCGCATCACCGCCATGTGATTCTCACGGGGCATGCCGGGGATGGAAAGTCCACCATCGGGCTTGAATTGTATAAACGCCTGAAACAGATTCCTGTTCATGAAAAGTTGAAACGTGAATTAGGTATCAGGGAGGATATTGAAACCGAGGGAACGCGGATTTCCATTATTAAGGATTTCAGTGAGTGGGATGACGGGGCCAGGATGGACCTCATCAAAGAAGCCGGGAAAAAAGATGCGCTGGCCATGCTTTTGATTTCAAACACCGGTACTCTGCTGGCGGCTTTTAAACATCAGGACCAGGCCCAGGCCCGGGATACCCTGGAAATGGAAAATGAACTCCTCAAGGCCTTTTCCAGCAGTTCTCCTACCCCCATAGACCATAACGGGGTTTCCTACCTTGTCATCAATTTGGCCATGTTCGATAATCTTGAGATTGCCCGGAAAGTATTTGAACGGATGATCGATAAGGAAAGATGGGAAGAGTGCGACACCTGTGATGAAAGGGATAGATGCACCGTCTGCAGAAATGTGACCATATTACATGAGAACCCCCTGGCCGTGGATCGGATATTTTATCTCTATCGCAGGATGTTTGAATACAAGGACCGGTTCACCCTACGGCAGCTCATCGGCCATATGGCCTATATGATTACGGCGGGAAAGGAATACGCAGATATACAGGAATATGCCAATGCACCTAAACCGCCCCGGATGACCGAGTTTATGTTTTTTAACCGTTTTTTCGGCGACAGCGGACGGCAGACGGATAAACCGGCTGGACAGATGCAGGTGATCCGCACCCTCGTATCCCGGGAACTTGGACTGCGTCCATGTCCGAGTTGGGAGCGTCTTCTCTGGTTGAGGGAGGGGCAGACGGATTTTCAGATTTGCGCCAAGGGCGTGTTTTCCGATTTTGATCTGATGCGGCGGATCGGGGCCGGAACCAAGGATTCAGTGTTCTATTCCGATGACAATGGAAGACGGTCTGCCCGGCAGCAGGTGAGAAGAATGCTTTTCTTCCTTCATGATTTTGTGGGCAATGAACAGGAGGGGGACACTTACATTGCCAATTTCCTTAATTCCTCCATGCTGCTGCCCCTTTTAAAGTGGCGGAAAAATGGTGGAAATTTTTCTTCAAGCGAACGGCAGAACCTGAAAAACCAGGTGATCCATGTCCTCCAGGAACAGTTCGCGGGTGTCCGGCTTCCGGAACGGGAGGCCGGGAGAAAACAGCTGTATATTACATTAAATCGTAATAACCGTGAGATAAGACAGGGTACACAGGTGGTGCTCGCAGATTTTCCTGCAAAGGAATTCCAGGTCGCCTGGGATGATGACCAGGATGAAAAACTATTGGTATTCAGCGGTACCGGCCCTTATGAAAGCGCATGCCTCATTTTAGAACTACCTTTTCTGGATTATGTTCAGATGCGGCAGCATGGGGAAGCTGGTCAGCCCCTTCAGACTTCTTTTTCGGACCGGCTGGAATATTTCAAGGCCCAGTTGATCCGGCTTAAGGGCAATGCGCAGCGAGAAAACGAAATTGTTTTGCTCCGGCTTCAGGCCAATCATAGCTTCAAAGAGCACCGGGTCATTGTCGAAGATAATAAATTGGAGGTGATGAATGCCTAACTGCTATCCCCCCCTGGAACGGGACTTGAAACGGGCCAAAACAGAAGATGCCAACCCGGCCATTCAATTGTTCGGCCGTCGGTTTTTTAAGGATCAGACCATACCTGAGTTTCTGATTGAGTTTTTGCTGGTCGCCACATCTCCCAAGCAAATTGAGCATGACAGCGGGCGGGTTGCCATCGACTCTGATGCGTGTTTCCCGGAGTTGGCGACATTGAGGGAATGGCCGGAGGGCTCTCCACTACAGTATGCGCCTAAATCTCGGTTGAATTTAAAATTATTCTCCCTGCTTGGGGCTTCCAAGCTTGAAACCCGCCATAAAAGCCACAGGGACCATTACGAGGAACTGATCAAAGGAATCGGAGAGCGCATTGAGCTTGCCGGTGGTATCAACCGGCAGGATGTTTTAAAAACCATAGAGAACCTTTTCCTTGGGTTCCAGCGGGTCGGGGGACAAAGAACCTGGTGTGCTCAAAGTTTTTTACCTATTTGCCCTGAGATGATTTCAGGTGAAACAATTTGGAAAGACGCAAAGGCAACCAGAGATAAGGTCGAAACATGGCAAGACATTACAGATACAAAAGGATATTTCCAATCAAGCCAGCATATTTTTCTAGCAAGGGGCGGTGAAGCACTATATTTGCAGATTTGTAATGCATTGCGAACCCCACAAAATGAGATTAAATCCTGGTTGGAAGAGTTAGACTGCAAAAAAGAGGGTGACAAGGAGGCGGTTCCTGAAAAATTGCGTGAGGCCTTGTCCTTTGGCATCGGCAGTGCGTTGAAGGATTGTCCTTCGGGCCTGGGGCTTTTGGCGGCGTTCATTGACCAAGGTGTAGATAAGGACACCCAGAAAGGCACGGATCTGGATGACAAAGGTTTGCCCCGGTATACCAAATGCGGCTGGTGCCCGGAGGAAACATGGAAAGAAGGGTATTTGTTTGCCGTGGATTTGCTTCGGATTTGTGAGGCCGGGCTGGACCCGGTAGAGCGGCTGACCCTCATGGAAACGGCCTGCGCCGTTCAGGTCTTAAGATCGGTCTGCGCCCAGAGCGCCCGGTATGAAGAGGGGGTTGACAATGGAGGGGCAGGGCCCCTGGGTTATGTCTGGGCGGTTTCCGACCCCGATGGTCGGAACACCATATTGAAACGGATATCCCAGAGGAGTGTAAATACCACTCTGTTGATGATACAGCGAGCCTTGCGCTGCACTGAAATTACCGAAAATGTGGCTGAGCAGGAAAAAACGGCCCAGGCAAATGGAAACAAGTGGACAGATCCATATAAAGAGGCCGATACCCGGTACGGGCACAAGCTTTTCCAAACCCTTGCCAAGCGGTTGGGGTTTATGGTTCCCCGCCGGGGGCCAGGGGCAAGATTTGTTTTAACCGACCATCTGCTTCGCTACTTGGTGCTAACCATTGTTCGTCCCGGGGAGCGGATGACCTATGATTCTTTTTTGGACCAGGTATTTCTGCGGTTCGGTATGGCCTTGGGGGGCAGGCATCTTACTAAGGCCTGTGAATGGAGCGGGTCCCATCCTCCGGCCGCATTAAACGGGGACGCAGATCAGTGGGTGACGGATATGCTGGAAGGATCAGGCGTTTTGGTGCGGTTGTCGGATTCTTGTTCAATGGTTGAAAATCCTTTGGGTAACGGGAGAGCGTAAAACGGATGGAGCATTTTTCATTAAGCGTTTGCAATTATATCAAGGCACAGGTTGAGGGGTATAAGTCAAAGGAAAATACAGGCAAGGCACTGATCATGCTTCCAAGTTTTCCTGCCGGGGTGATGGTAAATATCGGCCGGGATCTGGAAGCCCAGGTCAGGCCCCTGCTGGACCAGATTGTGTATAAAATTGCCAAGCCCCTTTGGGAGGAGTGGAAGGGCAATGGTGATCCCCGGGAAATGACTTTGCTTGAAGAGGCAGGGAAAAAGGGATGGCTGGATGAATTGGGTAATCTGACCCATTACCGGAATGAGGGGGCCGGGGGGCAAGGTGAGACTGCCGCCGTTATTCTCGGGGGAATGGATCATGTGACCGACGCTGGCAGTCTGGCGGATTTTCACTGCTGTACTATTCAAACCATCTGGGAATGGCCCCAGGGTATGAATACCAATTTTGAGGCCTGGGTAAAAGACTGTTTGGATGATAAAAAAATTGCCTATGAAGACGAACCCCCCGGGCATTTTGACGAGGTGCTGAAGGCCCTGCTGACCCGGGTGCCCACGGATATTCTAAGGATCAGTGAGTTTCTGGATCAATTGGATTTATCAGGAGTGCACGATGGACGGGATGCTGAACAGGCCCTGCTCAGGGGACTTGGTTTTTTCAAGTTGCCTGATTTGAAAGCATTTAAGTTCGGCGGACGTCAGAAATTTGCCCCATATGTCGATGCTGCCCTCTCTTTTTTTTCCTATGGTATGTTTTTGGAAAAACGGCCCAGGGATAATGCCGTAAAAGCCGTTAGAGGGTATCAACAAAAGTGTGCAAAAGATAACCATCTATTTGACAACGACCAGATCGGGTCGTTTCAATCCGATGATGAATTTTTTGACGCCCTTGCAGATTATATCAACGGCGGTGTTAAAGAAACACAGGAGGCCTTGCTGAATTGCGATTTTGCCGTTATCAGGGACCAAATTTTAAAATATAAAGAAAAAACGACTAAGCCTCCTCCACCATCCAAAATTAAAAAATTGGGAATTGACCCTTTAGAAAGTGTGCTCACTGGACTTTGGATGACCCTGGGAGAGTTTCGGAAAAAATTCGAGAAAAAGGGAATCATTGCCCATGATGTGTTAAAAAAGATCCGGATCAAATCCTTTCTATTCAAACATGATTGCGACGGTGGCAATCAGGATGAAAGAAATGAAGCCGCCCGGAAGTCTCTGGGAAAAATTATAGGGGGGCTGGATCATTGGCTGGGGTCCTATATCCAGCTTGAAGTCGGTACCGGGGAATATCATGTGGAAATTGAATCTGAATTGATCCATGAAGAAATGGATTTCCAGTATTCTGCGGTTGCCGAGCCGGTTTTGGGGTTTGAGGTTCTTGTTGAAGCTGGCGAGGATGAATATCCGGTCCGGCAGCGGTTTTATATTCGTTTGCCTGAGGCCTCTCCATTTCGAACTGCTGTGGAACTCTTCCAAAGCGCCTCCCAGGCCTTTAATGAAAAGTATGTAGTACCTGTATTCTCCATTCCCTATTTTGAAGAATTGATGCTGGCCAAGGACGAGGAGGAGGCCAATCGCGTCCTCATGCATGGGGTGAGGGAAGAAAAACGTATTGTTATTGATCTTTTAGAGCCGATTTTAAGTGACCTGGGGGCGGATGAGAAAGATTTTGGAGAAAGGTTGAAGGCCCTTTCCCATAATTATAATCAGTTTGTTTCCCTTGCTTCGGAAAGAGGTATGTATACTGCCTTGGCAGAAGGATGGGACGCGCTGAGATGTTCCCTGGAACAAGCCTTTAATGTTTATCTTGAGAATGACAGCCCTGTCCAGCGGGATAAAGGCGTTATCCTGGCCAGGGCATTTCTCATGGTGAATGCGCATTCCTCGATGGATGACGGGAAATGGGTCTGGCAGCCATATGAAACGGCTGCTGCCATCACCGTTCTCCATCCTGCCCTGCTTGAGCTGATACATGCAAGGGTTCTGTATCTGTTTGACTGTTTTAATGCCGAGGTTGTCCGGCAGCTTGCAACCACGGACAGTAAGCATTTTAAAAAATCCACCTGGGATTATTATCTTGATCTGTCCACCATCAAAATGCCCCTTTGTGGCCTTTTAAAGGATGACGATCTGGTTTTTGAAACAGCCATACGGGGGGAAAACCTGCTGCATCGCATTGGAGTGGACAAAGACTCTGAGGCGGCTCTATCCACCCGGTTGTTGCTCAAATATGATACATTTGAGGATGAGGATATATCCGACCGGGAAATGTTCCATGAGACCCGTGAGTCCCTTATGCTGTTCCGAATTATTAAAGATTATTGGAAACTGCATCCCCATGCAAAGGACGGCATTAGCCTGGCAGTCTACCAGAATCAGGATATCCAGCCGGTGATTGCTGCCATAGACCAGTTCATCAGTGACGGGGAGAGGTTGGAAAATGACGCTGATTCCATTTTCCATGTGTCCATCACCCTGTTTTCGGAATCCTGTGACGATACAGGGGTCAGCCGGTGGATCGAACAATGGAAAGAACGGTGGGAGGCTGCTGAGAATCATAGTAAATTTTCACACTATCGCTCCTGCCGGCTTTCCGTGTCCAGCAGGATCGTTACTCCGGATGAAAAGTATTCCCAGTTTATACATATTATCAACACCAGCCTTGAGGCGGATATCGCCATTTTAAGCCATTTTATAAGTGCCGGGGTAAAGGGGAACAAAATGGAACGGGTGACGGCCCCCCATGATGTTACCTCCCGACCCATTCAGTTTCCCATTCTTGAAAAAGCCTTTTGTTCACCCTCTGAAAAGAGGCATATGGATGAACGGTATCGGGTGTTGAGCAACCGACAGTTTATGGTTGCGACCAAACACCTGGAGGTACTGGCCTGTTTAAAGGATATGGAATCCGGGCACCATATCGCTTTAGGCCGGGGGGATTTCAGTCCCTGGCGGGGGGTGATTGATGCCCTGCATAAAAATGTGGAGTGGGTGGTCTGTATTGACTCGAGTATTGATGAACAATTGTTGAAGCAGGGGAAAGGCAACAGTGTCCGCGACCTGATCGGGTTCGGCTCCGGGGTCGGCTCCCATGGAGAAGCCAATTATACCATATCAACCGAGCAATTCCATTTTTCCGATCTCCTCCATAAATTGAAAGCCTCCATTTCAAATGTGGTTGAGGGGTGGTCTAAAGAGGACCACACCCGGGCCGCACAATTTGCCATTGACCAAGCCAAGGGGTTGTCAGGACTTTCCTTGATTCGGGCGACCGGGATCAGTCAGCATATCCGTGATGTCATGGCCTACGCCCTGGCCAGGAAAATGTTCAGCACCAATAAAGAGACCCTTTGTGATCAATTCATTTCCCTGGATGCTTACAGGCATTGGTTCGATAACGCGTCTTCCAATATGCGTCCGGATATTCTCTGGCTGGCTGCCTCTCTTACAGAAGAAGGTATCCTGCACCTTGATATGAGGGTTATTGAATGCAAATTGGGGAAAAAATCCGATATTCACCTGGAAAAAGCCAGGGAACAGGTGGATTGTGGCCTGCGCCATTTAATGCCTTCCTTTATGCCCCGCCAGGAAAACGATATCAGTGAAAGACCGGATGCCAGATATTGGTGGCTACAGCTTCACCGATTAGTCGCCAGCAAGACCCGGGTGAACAAAAAGAAGCGGGGAGAAATCCTGGCCGCTCTGGAACGGCTCGCGGACGGTGAATTTTCCGTTTCATGGGGAGGGGCGTTTTTTACCTGCTGGACCAACATTAAAACTGAAGACAAACAAAAGGCCTCGTGGACTTTTAGTTTCAGGGAGCATGAACTGGATATTATCCATGTTGCCTTGGGTAGCGATGAAATGAAAGCCCTGTGTACTGATGAGGATAAAGCCCCCTTTGACTGGGGAGAGCATCTGATCACCTATAGGTATACAAATTCGTTCCAGCGATACGCTTTTAAAGATGACGAATACGAGAATGATGATGACGGTGTGGATGCTGATGCTTTTTCTTACGAAACCAGTCCGGTTCAAAAAAAGGAACAAATGCCGGATGGGATTGAGAAAGAGAACACACAACCAGAGCCTGCACCTGATCCTATTGTAGAGCCCCGGGAAACGCCTGTTCCCCAGGTTTCTCCAGTGTTTAAATCGGACGAAATACCCATGCGTATTTTCCTTGGGACGTCTGCCAACGGGGCCCGTCCGATATTTTGGGAATTCGGACATGACGGGCTCAATAACAGGCATATATTGATTTTCGGCAGTTCAGGAATGGGAAAAACCTACGCCATCCAGTGTCTGTTGAATGAACTGGGGGCTTCTGGTCAAAATTCCCTGGTAGTGGATTATACCGATGGGTTTCTGCCCAAACAGCTTGAGGATGCCACCGTTAAGCACCTATCACCGAAGCAGCATATGATTAAGGCTGCGCCTTTTCCGATTTCCCCCTTTAAACTTCATGAGCAAATGATAGACGAGTTTGCCATAAAAGATAATTATGTTGATGTTGCTAAGCGGGTTGCAGCTATCTTTAAGACTGTATATGACCTGGGCGATCAGCAGTTCAGCGTATTGTTTGACGCCATTATTTCAGGGATGGAATCCTATGGGGATGAGTTTAAATTGGACGGCCTTTTGGAGGTGCTGGAAGACTATCTGGAAGATAAAAAGCATAGCAAGAGCACAGTTCAGTCTACCTTAAGCAAACTCAAGCCCTTTGTCATGGGCAAGCCATTTGCCTCTGATGCCAAGGGAATGGGATGGGACAGCTTTTTTGAAGATGTGAAGTGCAGGTGCCATGTGTTTCAGCTTGCTGGGCTGGATATGATTTCCTGGAAGCTGGTCACTGAGTTTATCCTTTGGGATCTTTATGCCTTTGTCAGGGGAAAAGGCAATAAGGATATGCCAAAAGTCGTTGTTCTGGATGAGGTTCAGAATCTGGACCACCGGGAAGAATGTCCCTTGGCCAAGTATTTGACTGAAGGGCGGAAGTTCGGTCTGGGCCTGGTTCTAGCCACTCAGACTCTGAGCAATCTGGCCAAGGATCAACGAGCCCGGCTTTTCCAAGCCGGCCACAAGCTGTTTTTCAAGCCTGCAGAAACTGAAATGAAAGAATATGCCAAGGTACTGGAGAATGCCACCACTGAATCCGCCAATATCTGGGTGGATCGGCTGTCAAAGCTTGAAAAAGGGGAGTGCTATTCCCTGGGCCCGTCTGTTGGAGATGACGGGACATTTAAATCAAAGTTTGCCGTAAAAATTCGGATTACCGCCATGGAGGAGAGAAATTTAAATGGTTGATGCAAAGGAGAATAACCGTCTTTCCAGAAATTTTCACAAAACCTTTATTCCTGAAAGGCGATATCTCAAGGCCATATTACAGTTTGCCTCTGCCGGTAAAAAGGGGGATATCCAAGCCATTGCCGAGGCCACGGGCATACCCACGGGAAAGTCCAGCGGTAAAGTTATGCCAGCCATTGATTATTGCAAAGGAATGGGCTTGATCACCTTGTCAGAATCTTCAAAGCAAAAAACGTTCAAAGCGCCGAACCTGACACCCTTTGGACGGATCGTAATGCTTGAAGATCCGTTTTTGAAAGAGCCGGTGACCCAGTGGGTGGCCCATTTGAATTTATGCGGGGCTGCCCGGGGGGCGGATATCTGGTATCAGGTTTTTTTTCAAGGGGCGCAAGCCCTTGGTTCACGGTTTGAAAAAGAGCAATTGGAAACCTATCTGCAAAATATCTACAGCTCCCAGAAGAAGAATTTAATGGGGCCCCTGGTCAGGATGTATGAAGATCCAGCCGCCTTAGCTGCATGCGGGGCTTTAATTGAAAAGCAGAACGTGATTCAACGCAAAACAGGTCCGGTAAATGAAGAATATGCCTGGGCGTACGGCGCATGGATATTGGAATCCATGGAGATGTTTTTTCCCGGACAAAACCAGGTGACCGTAACGGATTTAGACCGGGCCGTAGGATGGAAAACCATTCCGGGATGGGGTATTGACGACTCCCAACAGATATTGGCCCTACTCGAACAAAAAGGAATGCTAACAGTAGAACGGCACATGAATCCCTGGATCATACAGAGTGCCGATAGCAGCAGTAATGTATGGAAAAAAATTTATGATGATTTGATTTAATACTACTTTCCGGAGATGGACCCATGCAAAAGACCATAGGTGATATAGTAAGATTTCAGGATGAACGCCTTTTTGAGGGCGCAGTTAATTTAGACTGGCTCAATGACAATCCAGAAAGGGCGGAACAGGCAGCTGCCGCTTTTGTATTCCACGGCCCGACCTACCATGGGGTGACCCAGGAGGAAATCGGTTCCGATCATGGGCACCGGCTCCAGGATACCGCCGGTTTTACCCATTCCATTGTCCGGTCCTGCATGGGGCTTTCGGAAAAGCCTTTCACCCTGGCCATTGCCGGATACGGCACGGGTAAATCCCATTTGGCGTTAACACTGGCTGGCCTGTTGGGAAATCCAGGGAGCCGGACTTCCGAAACCATTCTCCAGGGGCTTGAAAATGCCGATAAATCCCTGGGGCTCAAGATCAAGAAACTGGTCGCTGACATGGGCAAACCCTGCCTGGTTCTGTCTCTGAACGGGATGGAAAATTATGATCTCACAGCGGAGATGAGCCGGCAGATACTTGACCAAGTGCAAAAACATGATGCGGACACCGGGCCCATGGATAACCTGCGGCCCAGGTTCAAGGAGGCTGCAAGTCGGGTCAATATCATGGCCTCAAGTCCTGACCTGGAACAAGCGCTTTTGGAATGCACTGGATTGGCAGATACGGCTGCCATTCTCAGGAAGCTATCTCAACAGGATGAGCAGATTTATGACGCCCTGTATCCTCTTTTTGAACAAAAGGGGTTGAGGATCGCCGTTCACGGTGGGGAATCCATCAAAGATCTGCTTGATGTGGCATGCCGGGAATACTGCGGACCTGATCCCGGCAAACCATTTTCAAGCCTTTTGGTATTGTTTGATGAATTCGGCCGGTATGCCGAATTTGCAACCATGAAGCGCCAGATTGCCGGTAGCGGAGTGCTTCAGCATCTTTTTGAAGGAATACAAAGCAATTCGGATAAGACCACCTTTGTGGGGTTTATCCAATTTGAACTCAACACCTATATTCAGCGAATTGCCCCCGAGTTCAAAAATGATGTCATCCGTGTTATTACCCGGTATCAAAATGCAGACAAGGCATATCTGAGCACCAACCTTGAAACCTTGATCGCCCATCTGATCGAGAAAAAATCATCAGAATATGAAGACTGGTTTGAGGGGGAAGAAAACCGGGAATCATCAATGCGGATCATGAATACCATCAATCAATGGTTTCCTGTTTCCCGGCAACACCACCTCTGGGCCGACACGGATCAGTTCCATACCGTTATCCGCAAAGGCTGTTGGCCCTTATCCCCCTATGCCGTATGGTTGCTTTATTACCTGTCCTCCGCTGGTAAGCATCTTCAGGAACGCTCCGCCCTCTCTTTGCTGTCAGGGCGGATGAAAGCCCATCTGGATCGGCCTGCCGTTATTGGGAATCATCCGGCTGAGATGGCGGCTACGGATTTGTGGTCGGAAGAGCTGCTTCAGGAGTTTATCGGTTCAGAAGAGAGCGGACAGCAGGGAACCATTGCCCATTCCTATGCAACTGTCCTCAATAAGCACAGCAACAAATTAAATGACCACCAGGCGGCTGTCCTCCAGGCCATTGTTTTTTCTTCAAAGCTTGGCCTGTCGGTACAGGACAGGGAAAAGGCCGAGAAATCGATCAGTTGCCTCACCGGATTGTCCCTTGCCGAGGCACGGTCGGAACTGAATCTTCTCCAGGATGAATTTAACATTATTGAATGGGATAAAAATTTTCAGCTATTTGATATCCTCGGCGATGCCGTTCCCCGGACGCAATTCCTATCTTTCTTAAGGCAGCGGGTTGCAAGCGCCTTTGATGAACAGGGAAAGGCAGAATTATTCGCCGGTCAGATTTCCAGGTGGTGTGATAATATTGGCGACCTTGAGTGCGATTTTTCTGAGCGGAACGATATTACGACCAAAGAGTGGGGATATAAGTTTACCTCCTCCAATTTGCAGACCCTTGAAAACCATGTTGAGTTTGCAGCAAAGAATTGGGGTGACGCCCTTGGTGTGACGGATAAGAGGGGAAGCCTCATCTATTGCTATGTGGGGCCTGGAGAAGATATTGAGAAAATTAAGCTCAATACAACACGAAAAATAAAAAGTACTGCAAAGGAGATGGGGCAAAAGGTACTTCCCATTTTCGTGGTTTTTATTGAAGATGAAACCGGGAATATCGGTCAAATGATGGCGGAACTTTCTGTCCTATCGGATGGTATAAGTGAGCAGGACAAGGTCCGATTTGGTAATTTGATCGGCTCCCATGAAGAAAAAACTCGTCAGTCCTTGGAAAAATCCGTTGAAATGGCCATGAAGAAACGGCATATTTCCGTTGGCGTGAAAGATGGATTGTCGGGTCGCAGGCTTATGGCAATGGGAACGGAACTATTTTCTGCTGTTTATAAAAAGCCCCTGCCGTTTCCCTTTGACGGATACTCAACCAAAAGCGGTAATGCCTCAGGATCCTGCCATCAATTGACACTGGAATTGTTAAATGGCAAGTTGGATTTTCAAACCTGTAGTGCAAAAGCGGCCAAGGACAGAAACCGCTCTTTGAATGTATTGAAATACTGCTGGGATTGCTTTAACAATGCCAACGGTAAAATCATCATTCCAAAGGAGCCAACTGCCCATACCATTGTAATGGGATGGCGGAAAAAGCTGGATGCCGATGATCAGCAGTTCAAGATAGCCGATGAATTGCAGACCGCTTGTTTGCCGCCTTTCGGGGCAAACATCGCTTCTGTGGGTATGTTGTTTGGTGTTTTTCTGTCCCCTCGCCGGGATAATGTCTTTGTTGTCACCGATGATGGGACCCGGATGGATGTGGGGCAGTGGCTCCAGCGGGATTTATTCAAAGGCAGGGAAAAGACCATTGATTTAGATAAAATCGGAAAAGCAGAAATCATCAATATTGGTGAAGAGTCAGCTGAATGGGAAAATCTGCTTGAAGACTGGGAGCAGGAGGAATCCCACCAAGGTAAATTCCAATTTTACAAACAGGCGCTGGAGTTGAAGCAGCGGATACCCATTACCCAGACGTTGACCTATAAATTTGTACACCTGGAAGATGTTACAAAACAATCTCTCTCAGCCATGGAAAACATTCAGAAAAAGAAGGATAAGGCCTGGGATAAAATAGACATCGGGGTACGGCGCAATAACGGGGGAAATATCATCTGGGGGGCCGCGGAAATGGTTTCACTCCTCGCGAAAATGGAGGGTGAAGAATTGGCCTGGACTAGGCAGGAGAAAACCGATATTGAAAATGATATCGGTCGTGCCCGCCAGATTGTTATTGATATTTTTTCCGGCTGGATGCCGGAACAGACGCTCCGGACGGATAATCCCGAACAAGTCGGTAATTTTAAACATCATCTCGGGGTTAATGTCTGTAAAAATCTTGAACTGCTCAATCTACCCGAAGAGGCGGAACAGCTTAGAAAATGGGTTAATGATCAGGTCAAAAAATCTCAAGTCCAGGCCGAGGCTACCAGACTGATTCAAGAGGTGGATTCCTGGCTGACGGAGAACAGTGAGGTTTTCCGTATTGTTAGAATCGCCCAAATCAGAAGTTTGCTGGTTCCCGGGAAAGAATTTGAAAAACGGCTGAAAGCGGCAGCAAAAAAAGTCTCCCTTTCCGAGATGGATGATGTCAGGACCCGGGTGGCTTCTTTTATCAAGAACCTGAAGGGGGCTGAAGCAAAATTGAGTAAAAAAGCAGATGCCCTATGGGATTCTGAAATTCGTACCCATAGGGATATTTCTCCCTTGCTCAAAGATGTTAAAGGATTGATGTTGACCTATGAGGGATGTGACACTGATCTGGAAGATTTGGAATTAATGGCATTGGCGTTAAACATTTTCTATAACGCCTATATCAAACTCAATGATACCTCCTTAAAATGGGAGGATTTTAACACATTATCTAAGGCTGTAACCTCAGATGCAGATGACAAATATGGAGATAATGATCCGCCTCCCTGGGATATTCAGGAGACATTGGATAAAATTATTAAAGAGAATTCCGATTACCGTGAATCAGAAGGACAAAAATGGCTGGATAAATTTAAAGAAAAAGAAAATGATATTTCAAAAATGCCGGTTAAAAAATCAGATGCATTGATGCGCAGTCTTCAATCCCCACCAGCTATATTGACCGAAGAACAAAGAAAAAATGCTAAAAGCATTGCCCTTAAGGCAAAAACAAGGTGTCAAGAATTGGAAGTTGATTGGCTGGTTCAAAAATTTGCAGGACTTGCGGACGCATCCAAAAATATTTTCTTGAAAAAAATAAAAACTTTTTAATAACAGTATCTTCGCCAAATTCAAAACCAATTTGGAATTTAGCAATCACAATACTATATATTGGGCTGATAGATCTATCTGAATCGCCATATATAGGTTAGAATTTAAGTTAAAATAAAATTGGCGAAGGTATTAAATAAGCGACTATGGTCTATTTTACCCGTTGATTTGACCTAATATTATACATTGAGATTACCAAATTCAAAAGGCGTTGAAATGAAGTATAATTATCTTATTCAAAATAATTGTGATGGTCATAATTATGGTCATGGTGTTGTTGTTTTATGCAAATATGATGGTCAGAGTTTTTTCGTCGCTTTTATTGAAGGGTATGAATGGAGTCGTGGTGCCAAAGAAGTAAATATATACATAAATAGAGCTGAATGGTACGATTCACGCATTCATAGTATTAATGGCAAAAATTTAATCCACCATGCAAAGGGATTCATAGAACAATTTATCCGCGGGCAATATGACTCTAAAGGTGAGAATCGCAGTTCAAAATATCAATTCGATATTCATTTTAATGCATAATTGAGATGATAATACAATGATTTACATTCGCCTCTTTGCTTTGGATTTCTTGAGCTGCCTCTCCAGTTAAGGCGAAAGATTGTTTGTAGATTGCACTGTTCAAGGTGATGAATGTATGGATTCCAGAGAAGATAAAAAGACGACGGTAACATGTCCGGCTTGCGGAACAAAGACTGATATTAGACTCATATCTGAAAATGAAAAAGCATATGCGACCGGATTATATGCACTTCACGATTTCATTGGATCAATCAATCGGATCTCCTGCACGTATTATTGCGAAAAATGCGGTTATCAGTGGTGAGACATTTATTTAAGTTCAATATTCTCTATCTTATTCCTAACCCTTAGAGTTCGTATTCTTATGTATACAATAGATATTGTTTAAATGGAAAGAGATACATGGATCAACAAAATTTTTACAAGAGCAAAAACAAACTGATTAAGTTATTTAAAGCTGATGGTAGATGGTTGAGAATCCCGGAGAACAAAGGTGAATGTGTGGTTTTATCCGATCTCCATAACGATGGGCGTACTCTTGATTTCATTATTGATACGTACCTTGTCAACTCAAAAGATGCCAAAATCGTTATTTGCGGTGATTACGGCGACAGAAGCCCTTCTTCTTGGTTATCAAAACCTACGGCAACGCTGGATTCTCTTTTAAAATTAAAATTGAAATATCCTGATCGCATATTCATGCTGATGGGTAATCATGATCTTAATCCGTCAAAATACCAAAATTTCATGCCATGCGAGTTTTGGCATTCATTATCTGAACATGATGAAGGCTTTTACACCGAGATCCTTGAGTCTCTGCCGGTAGTTACAACCTTCGAAAATGGTGTGATCATGACTCATGGTGTGTTGCCTTCTTCTGCTATTTTTGACGATTTTGATTTGGCAAGTATAGCATTAATGGAATCTCTATGGAGTGATTATACTGAAGATGTACCAGTGAAAACGGATTCTATACGAAAACAAAAGGGCCTTGATGATTTCAAACGATCAATGGATTCATTTAATTGCAATGTTTTAATTAAAGGACACAACCCTTATGCACCACTGAGAATGTTTGATAACAAATGCGTAACCTTACAGACGACTCGTGTATTTGAAGGTGTTTGTGGCCGTCATATTGCCATTGTGGATTTAGGCAAGCCGGTTAGTGATGTCAATGATATTAAATTAGTTGACCTTGGTATATTGCATGGCAAATGAGCGATTTAGGGATTGATGCTCCTTGAAACCGAGAAAAGGTACTGCGCCCTATTGGTATGTTTTAGAATTCCCACGGTCCTGACAAATCAAATTAAAATTTTCCAAGGTAATATTGCGACAGGCGAATTCTTCATTCAACTGGTCGATGGGCATGCCGAATCCGTTGAGATCAAGCCAGTAAAATTGCTGTAGCTTCCGGTCAAAAGCGGCTTGGTCGTCGTGACGGTGGAAGTCTGGACCGATGTAACGGGATTTCAGGTACAGGGGATGGCAGGGGTATTCGTCCCCGTAGGTGTAAAAATCGATGTGCTGTTCCCTTAAGTTAATTTTTATCCGCTCCTGGAGCAGGGGGAGGGGCTTGCCGCTAAAGTCATCATAGCGCATCAGTGAGACCTTGTTGGACTGCATGTGTATTTTAAACAGATCCACGGTGTGGAGGTCCCCGTAGAGCTGGGCGGCGCATCCCACATAAATGCGCAGGACCGGGGAGAGGCAATCAAAATAATCCATGTGCAGGGTCCAGGAATGGCCCGGGTCAAGACACCCTTTTTGGAGGGTTTTATATCCCTCTGAACATTCTGATTTTATGGTTTCCGTGTTGCCCACGGAGAAGAGCAGAGACCTGGCCTCTTCAACGGCCTCGGTGTAGGAGCCAAAAAAGTGCTTGATGTCTTTTTTCAGGCTTTTGGGCATGTTTTTGTAAGGGTTGTGCTGGCGGAAGAGACTTAATGCAAAATGGACCAAAAGATCGTTGCGCCGTTCCTGTTCTGCTTTCTTGAATGTGCCGTGACCGTGGATGGCGGTAACCAGGGTCTGGGCCTTGGGCAGGGAGCCACACACGGTTTTGAGTTCTTCTGTTTTAGTGTACTCGTCGTTGAGGGGGAGACGGCCGAAATACAGGCATTGCTCCCAAAAATCATCCAGCAGGTCGCGGTGGCGTTCGTATAGGGCCTTTTGCTTTATTTTCATCCGTTCCGGGGGATCGGTGTATGAGAGCCGCTGCCAGTTTTGTCTTTTGCGTTGCCGGTCCACAAGGAATTGCTGTTCAACCAGTTCGTCCTTAAAGATGTAGAAGAGCCCTGGCCCTGCAGCTATGGGGGCAGTGTTGAGAACAGTTTCCAGGTATTTTCTAAATTCTGTCTGGGTGTAATATTTCTGGAAGGTGTTCCGGCTGGTGATGATCCCATCTCCGTATGATTTGAACTGGCGGATCAGAGATTCGGACCCGAGCATGACCGAGGCCACCAGGAGTTTGCTGGCCAAGGCAAAGGCTTTTTTCAGTGTCTCCCGCCGCTCTTCGGGGGATTCGATGATGTTTAGGACAAAGCCCAGGTTGACGATGTCGGCCCGGTTGATGGGGACGTCTGGGAAGAAAACTGGGTCCCAGCCTGAAGCATTTACCCCGTGTTCTTTGAGGATATTGATGTCGTCTCCCTTGCCGCAGCCGTAATCGAAAAAGGTGTGAGCGCCGTTGAGATAATTGTTCCGCAACAGGGACTGCACCGGTGTGGAGAGGCTGTTTCTGTTAATGGCGGTTTTGTGGCGGGCAATTTTTTGTTCGGGTGTTTGTTCAGGTTCCGTTTTCGGTGCAGTACTGACCAGTTTATGGCCTTCCAGGTGCAGGCCTTTTTTCTCCAGCAGGGATTCCCAGTTCTTTTTGAAGCCTATGGTGCGGGTATTCTTAAAGAGGCCCGCGGCTTCAGCCTGTTGGGTCAAGCGGCTGAATTTTGGGATGTCCGGATGACCGGGCAAAAGCAGGGTTTCCTTGCGGTGGAGGATGGGCGGGTTTTTGGATTTTGTGTAGCTGGTTTTCCGGCAGGCAGAATCTGTCGGGGTGAGGGCGTGGCTGGTGTGCAGGACTGGAAAAGGGGCAGTAAAAAAATCCGGATAGTCCAACAGGGAGAGTTTAAGGTCCTGCTTGAAGAATTTCACCACGGTCCAGTGAGCCTGTTTAATGTTCTGCCCCGTTAAGAGGGTGTTGAAAAAGGTGGACAGGGATGCTGGGAGTGCTTCTGTGGCGGATCTGTGAAGGTAGACAGCATCGGGTAGGTGCTTGCCCTGCTTGATCTGCCGGACTAGTTTTTTGTATTCTTCAGGGAGCATTCTTTGTAATATTTAGCTCATAAGTTTATCCACGTGTCGTGGCTTGTTGATAGGCCGGGTAAGTGGGGTGGGTAATTCACCTTAACTGCCGCTGAACCATTGCTTTTCCATATCCGTATAACAAAGTTATCTGGTAAAAAAACAACAATTCAAAGTTAGCATAAAATCGGACAATTGTCCAGCCTGCTCCAGGACCCAAATCCACCACCCAAATCCACCACCTATTTTATTGTACACCCGTCCAAAGGTCATTCGGGGGGATTTTTTTGCTTGGTTGGAACCTACAGTTTCAGCATAATGGTACGCTTGGCAATAGCCCTCTGTGTCAAGGTAAATGAGACACAAAAAGGAATGTAGGGCGGATAGGATAATCACTTATGAAAAACAACGACAAAACACAAGAACCCAGACATAGGGAGATTCCCGGTGTCCCAGAACTCCGTTCATCCTGGTCCTGTCATTTCCCGGGTCTCACAAACAGCCAAAGCCAAAGAACAATGGCACAGGCAATCGCGCCCATCCCCAACAAAGACAGCCCAAAAATCTGGGGTGACGCCTTAAAGCTAAAGAGAAGGGAAGACGCAATAATCAGGGAAGAGATAATCATGGCCACCGAGTTTTTATGACTTTCCCATTTATAGGCATCCAGAATTTTTTCCAGTTTCTGGATATTAACCCCCAGGACAAATTTGCCTTTTCTTGCCTGGCGGATGAAGGCAATGCTGTCCCTGGAAATTTTCTGGAGCAGCTGAAGGGATTCTGCCGAAAGGCTGGAAAAATCTTCGGTGATACGCGAGATGGACATCCGTTCCATCTTCTTTTTCTTGATAAATGGTACGGCATATCCAACAATATCAAAATCCGGGTCGCCTGTGGGCAACGCCTTCAACCGCAGAAAAGGATTTCATCATCAAAAACGTATCCGGGTACAGCCAAAGCTTGTGTCTGGCCGTAATCTTTAAAAGATCCTGCAATAGCTTCCCCATGCTGATATGGCAAAGGTGATGCGAAGAAAGTTCCAGATGCCCTGTTCTACCTGCTGCACAACAACGGATGGGTCGTCACTGTTTTAATTTTTTCAGATATAAAACCAGTTCATGGATTTTGGTTGATGGATCATCCGTTCCTGCAGATTGGCAATGTTTTAAAATTATTTCAGCATTTTCAGCTGCAATGCAGCTACCAGGCCTTTAAAGGCTACCCACTTAAGGCGGGACAGTCTTTAAAATAAAGCATCTTAACAGCTTTGGTTTTAAGGGTTAAAAGCTAATTATCCACATAAAAAGCCTTGAGCATATCCCGGCTTTAGTGGGTAGCCCCTTTAAAATATTTTTCTTCTGTTTATCTCTCACAAACGATGAGCACCAAATCATATGGATCGCGTTGAGGCTTTTTCCTGCCATGGCCAGATAATCGTTTGGCTTTTCGCTTTTTGAATAACTTGACTTTGATACTAATAATGATATCATATTCATATGAAAAGCATAACTGAAAAATTAAAACAATTTAAAAAGAATCCAAAAGATGTAAAGTTTTCAGAATTATGCAAAGTGTGTGATTTTTACTTTGGAGATGCTCGACAATCAGGATCAAGCCACAAGGTTTACAAAACTCCATGGAGAGGTGACCCACGTGTCAATGTACAGAATTCCAAAGGGAAAGCAAAAGCCTCTCAAGTAAGGCAAGTATTAAAAGCTATTGAAAGATTGGAGGTAGAAAATGGCATTAAAAAATGATCATTATACATATCGTGTGACTTGGTCAGCAGACGACGATGAATATGTGGGATTATGTGTAGAATTCCCTAGTTTAATCTGGTTGTCCGACACACCGGAGACGGCTTTAAAAGGCGTCAGAAATATTGTCGCTGAAGTTGTAAAAGACATGAGAGTCAACAATGAAAAAGTACCTGAACCCATTGCTGTTAAAAATTATAGCGGGAAATTTATGGTACGAGTTCCACCTGAAATCCATCGTACTCTTGCTATTAAAGCAGCAGAAGCCGGTGTCAGTCTCAATCGCCTCGCGAGCTCTAAACTAAGCCAGTAAAAGAGATCCACTGAAGGAGTTAAGGAATGGGTTTTAAATAACGTGTCATTTCTCTGAAAACATTGCCCACCTTAGTAAATCTGGGAGTGCGGACGTCCCGCCCGCTTCGCTTTAAGTATTTTCAGAGCGGGCGAGACGCCCGCGTTCCCGGGTTAAAAAAGTTATTTAGGACTCATTCCTAAGCGTTAAGCCCTATGACCCAGACATAGGGGGATTCCCGGTATCCCATAATTCTGTTCATCCTACTCCTGTCATTTCCCGGGTCTCACAAACAACCAAAGCCAAAGCACAACAGCACAGACAATTGCGCCCATCCCAAACAAAGACAGACCAAAAATCTGGGGTGACGCCTTAAGGCTCAACAGAAGGGAAGATGCAATAATCAGGGAAGAGATAATCATGGCCACCGATCGTTTATGACTCTCTCGTTGATAAACTCCCAGGATTTTTTCCAGTTTCTGGATATCAAGCCCCAGGACAAATTTACCTTTTCTTGCCTGGCGGATGATGGCAATGCTATCCCGGGGGATTTCCTGGAGTAGCTGAAGGGATTCCACCGAAAGACTGGAAAAATCTTTGGTGATGCGTGACAGGGACATCCGCTCCATCTTTTTTTTCTTGATAAATGGTGCTGCATAGCCAACCATATCAAAATCCGGGTCAAGCCTGTGGGCAACGCCTTCAACCGCAGCAAAGGATTTCATCATCAAAAACGTATCCGGGTACAGCCGAAGCTTGTGTTTGGCCGTAATCTTTAAAAGATCCTGCAACAACCGTCCCATATTGATATTTTTCAGGGCCTTGGTCAGATACTGGGCAATAAATGTGGATATGTCCCGTTCCAAAAACCGCATGTCCGGCTCATCATCATATTCGGTGAGGTCCAGCAGGTAGTGGCAGGTTGCCGACGAATTTTCCGTAACAATGCTTGCAATCAGGTCAATAAAGACCTCCCGGGCTCGGCGGTCCATGAATCCCATCATCCCGAAATCAACCGGTCCCAACACATTGTTGGGCAGCACAAAGAGGTTTCCCGGGTGAAGATCGGCATGGAAAAAACCGAATTCAAACACCTGCTTTAAAATTAAATCCGCTCCCCGCTGGGTTAATTCTTTTCGATCCATCTCGTGTTCATCAAGGGCGTCTATATCTGAAATTTTAATGCCCTGGATATATTCCATGGTCAACACGGTTTCCGTGGTTTTATCCAGATAGACCCTGGGAATGTGGATGGTGGAATCAAAAACAAACTGCCGGGCCACCCGTTCCATATTGGATGCTTCCAGGGTGTAATCCAGCTCTTTATCCAGGGTTTCGGCAAACTCCTCAACGATTTTTATGGGTCTAAAAAAAGACAGATCTGCAATATGACGCTCCATCAAGGTGGCCAGGTGGTTCATGATTTCAAGATCCACCTTGATCTGCTTTCTGATATCCGGGCGCTGGATTTTTACGGCAACCCTTTCACCGGTTTTTAATCTTGCCAGATGAACCTGGCCGATGGATGCCGAGGCAATGGGTTCTTTTTCCAAGGAACCAAAGGGAGTATCGTCACCAAAGGCCTTGGCCACTGCTTTTTCCACATCGGAAAAGGGAAACTCCGGCACATTGTCCTGGAGTTTCTCAAGTTCAAAAATAAATTCCAATGGAATAAGGTCAGGGCGGGTGGAAAGGATTTGACCAAATTTAATAAAGGTGGGACCCAGCTCTTCAAAGAGAAGTCTTGTGCGTTGGGATTGGGTTAAGCGTTCAAGCCGGGCAGGCTTATGCCTTGAGATCATTTTCAGGCCAATCTCAAGATATCGGTCAATGTTCAGGGCTTCAATAATATGGCCGAATCCATACTTGAAGATGATGGTTAATATCTGACGGTAACGGTTGATGTTCCGGTATGTGCGGCCTACAACATCAAAATCTCTCAGGGTCAGCATAAAAAATTAAGTTTCCGATCAGAAAATAAAGTTTCGTTATGTTTACGTCACCCCAAAGTTAAAGACGCATTCAGCAACATCGGGGTTGCGCTTCCCATGGTCCTCATAAGACCAGTCTGACCAGACATTCTCAATGATCTGTTCAAACAGGGGATAAATAAGTTCCTGGGCCTTTTTTCCATAAAGTAGATCCAGATGATTGGCACCTTCAATGACAAAATCAATGAGCTGGCTTTGTTCCGGTAAAATCTCTACTTTTTTTAAATCCTCAACCCGCTCAAGATGGTACACTCGTTTATATTTATGAGGATAAAACTGACTATAGCGTATATTTGTAAGTGGAGCAAGGCAGTCCTTGGCACCCCAGAAATGGAACACCGGGATATTTTTGGGGAAAAAGGAATAATGGTGGGTATAATTCAAGGCAGATGGGTCCATTCGTTTGAAGCCATTGCCGTCATATACGGCTTTCAGGAATTGAAACCCCAGGCCCAGGGGGATGGATTCCATGGCCCGTTCCAGGTAGCGCTCAATAAAATATTTATCCTCTCTATGATTTTCAGGGGAGATTAAGAAATTAAGTCCGCCGATATTTTGGTTGTAGATGGACCGGGTGACGGATTTGAGCAAGGGTAATTGGGTGACAAGCCTTGATGCCTCCTGGATGGGCACATGGGATAACTTGAAGATTCTGGACAAATGATTCAGCCACAGGGCCGAGGGGAAAAACACATGGGATTTTCTATCCAGACACCGGGGCGATCCCAGAGAAATAACGCCTCTTACTGTTTTCAGGGAGGCTTTTGCAACCTCTGGTGGCACCAAAATTTTGTCCAGATCTTTTTTGTAGCTATCCGGCATTTTGATTTTGTCAAAATCAAGACGTAGTGCCCAGTTCAGGACCATATTTTCAGACACAAGTCCCCCCATGCTATGCCCCAAAAGGATGGAAGGCTTGCCGCAACTGCGTTCAGTTATAAAATTCAGCACCGTGGGCAGATCGTGGTCAATCAGGGTATCCACCGTGTAATGGGGATCAAACCGTCCGGCGTTCACCCCCACCCCCCGGGGGTCAAACAGGTAGACCCAATTGCCTTTATCCGCAAAATCCTTGGCAATTGAATATTGATTGTTAAGGTCAAAACAAGTGGAATTATTGGCAAAGCCGGGGACAAGTATCACCGACGGTTTGTTGTCCCCGGACGTCACACCGTCCATGCTCAGGAGCCGCCTGAATTTTATCTCTTTGCCTTCTTTGGTAAAATCCTGGTAATAGACACTTTCATAATCCCCCCTGCCGTTGTTCTCACGTTCATCCACTTCACTTTCAAAATAAGCGGGTTGACAGGATGCTTTCAATGCCTCTTTGACAATGTTTCGGTGAAAGGCCTCACTGTATATTTCTTTAAAAAAGCCCGGATCAATCTCCAACTGAACAATGCTAATATGCTCAAGTTCCTTTTTGGATAGGAGTATCATCTTTTCCATGAGACGAATATAGTCTTTGCCCAATTCAAGGTACAGGATTGCCTTGATATCTTCCCTGGGGATAGCAATTTGGGTCACTTTGTAAATAATATGGTAGAGCGTCAATGCCAGTTTCCCAACGGCATTTTTTTTGATCTCTTCCTGGCTGATGATCAACTCCGGTGCCACGGGCAATCCCAGATTGAGCTGACCTTGATAGATTTTACTATAGGCATCATAGCTGATATTAATCACATGGGTGGGCAGTCCATTCACCGCAAATCGGACGGCAGATTGCCGGATCTGCCGAGCCCTGGAAACAAGTTTCATGGGTGTCCTATTATTTTTCTCTCTGCATCAACGCCTGGGCTTTCACCCGTAAAATATCATCTTCACTCAAGGGGCCATCAATGCCTGAAATGGAAGAGAGAGTCATACCGTGTTTGAGCCCTAATTTGTATATCTCTTTTACTCGTTCCCACTCGGTGTTGGTGCCCTTGGTGAAATCTTCAAATCGTCCTTCAAGGGCCAGGATAATGGTCTCTGCCAGGCCGGCATAAGCTACCCCATGGGGGAGATCAATATCCTTCATCTCAAGGGCCTCTCCGGGTAATTTTATCTCACCGCCGGTGATGACCAGGACATCCTGCCGTTTGGCCACGTCTTTTTTGGAAAATACCATGGGTCGGGTAATATCTGTGATGACACAGCCGGGTTTAAACCGCATGATATCAAGACTGTGTTGGGCCCCGGAGGTCGCAATAACAACAACATCCATATCATCTATAAACCGATTGGCTTCGGTGGAGGCTTTCAGTTTTAAGCCGGGTTTCTGTTCCTGGAGCTCCTCCTGGAGGGAGAGCAGTTTGGCCATATTTCGACTGACAATATAGACCTCTTCAAATGCCGTGGCAAGAAGCTTGGAACAGATGGCACCCACATCCCCCGTGGCACCGATAACCATGGCCTTAGCCTTTAAAACCTTACCGTCTTTGAGCTTGCTCAAGCCCATCTGACGGACGGCATCTGCGGCGGCCCATAATGCGGTGGAAGCGGTGTAGGAATTGCCGGTGGTGATGGGAAGTGCCGCATATTTACCCACCTCAACGGCCGCACCGTGCATGTCCTTGGGTAAATAGGCAATACCCATGACCTGGGCCCCCAGTTTCTTTGCCTTTTCTGCTGCTTTCAGAATCTTCTTTTTTGTAAAATCTGTGGAGTGTTTATCCATTTCATCAATGGTTTCACCAATGCTGATCAGCCAGCCCTCGGCCTCAACACCTGTGGGGGATTTGATTCCTTTAACCCTTGAGTAAACAAATGGCGGGGAGTAGGCCGCAAGCTTTTCAATGGCACCTATGGACTGGGGGAGCACTGAGGATACGGTGTCAAAGGCTTTTATTTTTTTTAAATGATTTTGTGACAGGGGGTGGATCAGATAGGCAAACCGGTTCACCCGCTTATTGGGTTCAAAGGGATAAATGATCCTGGGATCCAGTCGCTCTTCGCTGATGATTTCTAAAAGATCTGCTTTCATCTCTTTGCCCTTTGAAATCTCAAAGGTAGAAATCATTAATGCCTCTATGACAACATCTTCCACCACGGGGGTGATCAATTGCGGGGTGGTGTCGATAATTACTTCCACACCCAGCTGGGTGAGCAGATCAATACGCTCGGGGTATGCCGTGGCGGTGATCACTGTTTTGCCTTCCAACAGGTCCCCCATGCACGCATCCAGATACTCATAAAATCCCACGTGGGGAATGACCACTATATTGGCTTTTTTAATGGCTTGACTCAACTGGGAACTGTTGAACGCCTTTATCTGTTTTTTTGAAGAGGCAATTTTGCCAATGGGGACATGCTTTAAAAACCCCTTTGCCTTGTCTGCATAAAACTCCAGATCTTTCATGGAATTTAAAATTTTGGGGATATCATTTTCAATGAGTGGATCTGCAAACATCAGATTGTCGGTATATTCTGACATCACCCTTGCCAGGGTCGCATTGATCATGCCGGAAAAGAAAAGCACATTGGCATTGTTAAAATAGTTGTTGCCCTGTTGAAACTGTATGTGTCGAATACTCCATTCCTGGCTGACCCGGTTTAGGGTTTCGCCGGTGGTGACAACGGTGTTCAGCCTGTCGCACAACGCCAGTAATGCGTTGGTCTTTTTATCGGTAATACCTTTGGACCCGAGTGCCGGCGGATATTTTATACCACTAATACCAATAACATCTGCCTGTTTATTCCATTTCAGCAGGAGGTCTTCGGCCTTGGTAAGATCTCCATCTGTTCCAAAGCGCTGGATAAAAAACGGCTGACCTTTGAACTCAGTTTCCACCTGATAATCTTCGATTTTTGATCCAAGACTGATGTTTATTATCTTTTTCATGCCTTGCCTCCTGGAGCCGTAGCGGTTTCTACGGGTTGTTCTGCATTTTTTCTGGCCTCAAGGGCAAGGTCCCGGACTTTGAATATATCCTCATCACTGAACACCCCATTCACACCGGAGATGGCGGCCAGTTTCATGCCGTGCTTTAATCCCAATTTATAAATTTCCCTTACTTTTTCCCACTCAATTTCTCGACCCACCGTGAAAATCTCATATTTTCCCTCCAGTGCCAGGACAATGGTCTCGGCCATGCAGGCAAACACCACGTTTTTTGGAAGTCCAATACTTTTCATTTCAGGGTTTCCCGGCAGTTCAATTTCGCCGGATTCAATTACCAGGACGTCCGGCCGCTTGGCCACATCCTCCGGGGCAAGATCCAGTGGCCTTGCCACATCAGTGATGACACAGCCGGGTTTTACTCGGGTGATATCAAGAATTTTTTTACCGGCTCCGGAAGTGGCGGTGACAATCACATCCATGTCCGCAAGGTATCGGTCCGCTTTGGTGGTGATTTTTAATTTGACTCCAGGGGTCTCCTCCAGGATGGATTGTTGCAGAGCCAATAGTTTCGCTGTATTTCGACCGGCCAGAATGACCTCGTCAAAGGCCTTGGCCAAAAGACGACAACACACAGAACCAATGGCCCCGGAGGCTCCCAGGACCATTGTCTTTGCAGCTATCTTTTTGCCCGGTTCCATTTTGATAAGCCCCATGCGCCGTACGGCATCCGCCCCGGCCCACAATGCCCCTGATGCACTGTAGCTGTTGCCGGTTGTAATGGGTATGTCTGCTTTTTTTGCCACGGTGACACCGGCATCACCCACCACCTTTGTGAAGGCACCCAGGCCCATGATCTGAGCTCCCATGCGTTTGGCCATCCGGGCAGCCTGTAACAATCGTTTGTAGGTAAATTCAGGGGTGTGTGCCAACATCTGTTTGGGGGTTCCCCCCACTGTAATCAGCCATCCTTCTGATTCGGCTCCGGTGGGGGATTTTATGCCGGTGACCTTTGAATAGACCCATGGCGGCGCATAGGCTACCACTTTTTCCACCGCATCAAGGAAGACCGGAGGGGAAAATCCGCTTATGAAATCAACTGCTTTGTCTTTTCTTAGATACTCCTGGGACAAAGGGTGGATAACAAAGGCAAATCGATTAATCCGTTTTTGCTCGCCGGAAGGATAGACCACCCGGGGGTCCATTTTCTGCATACTGATAATTTCCAGAAGATCATCTGGATGGACACTGTTAGATTGTTTTTCCAGGGCGGCCAGGATCAATGCTTCAATTACATTGGGGGCAACCACCCGCTCTAAAATTTTCGGGGTGGTATCAATAACAATATTTACTCCCCTGGCTTTTAAAAACTCAATTCTCTCATCATAGGCCGTGGATGTGATAATTGTTTTTCCACCCAACTCTTCAATGGAGGTATCTTTAAGGTAGTCATGGAATTTGTGGCCGGGCACCACAATGACGGTGGCTTTTTGCATGGCCTTGCTTAAGATGTAGTTGTTCCATTTTTTCAAGGGCACCACAGAGGAGGTCAACCGTTTGCTAGGGAGCCATTCAAGAATATCATGGGTGCCCTTTGCATATTGTTCCAACCCTTTAATGGAATGGATAAATTTTGAAATACCGTTTTCGAGGACCGGATCGGCAAAGGTGAGATTATCTGTATATTCAGCCATTACCTTGGCAATTTTGTAACTTCTGATACCTGATAAAAATAACACCTTGGCATTCTTAAAATAATCGCCAAACTTTTGATCCACGCAGCGTAATGACCACTCCAAAGAGACATCTCTCAATGCGCTTCCCGTGGTAACAGGTGTTTGAATTCGTTTCCCCAGTGCTTCAATTTTATCATCATGTTTTCGGGTCAGATAACTGGATACAAAGGAAGAAGACGGTTTGATATCGCCAATGCCAATGGCATCCGCCTCTTTGTCATACTCCAATAACTTTTCAGCGGCTTTTTTACGGCTGCCGTCGGTTCCTATTCGGCGAATAATAAATTCCTGCCCGAGAAATTCAGTCTCCAACTCATAATCATACTTACTTGGTCCCAGGCTGATACTAATAATCTTCTTCACAAATTCCTCCAGTTAAGATCCATTGTTGTCGTGGATGGCATTGGCCGGACATAGCCTGATCGCTTCTTCGATCTGCTTTTGTTCTTTTTCATTCCGGGGTTGCTGTTTAACGTATTCATACCCATGGTCATGGTTGGTTTCAAAAATATCAGGGGCAATTTCCGGGCATAGAGAACAGTTTATGCAATTGGAATCCACGTAAAACCTTCCATCAACATTTTGTGATATTTTTTCTGCCATGTGATCCTTTTGTCTCAGGTTCAATCAGAAAGATCTCTCATGATTTGTTTTACATCGTTAAGAAGGCTCTCTTCTGCCTGGTAGTTCATGTGTTCTTGGCAGAATTTTTTTCCAGGAACCGCAGTTTCTGTACAATCTTTCCCATCCTCTGTGCGGGCTTCACACGGGACGGGTTTTATCTCTTCCCCGGTCCCTTCCCCAGTCGGGGTATTCTTTTGGGACTCTTTTTCCGCAAACCGATCATGGAGGATCAGCGGGCCTTGGTTAATTTTTCCGGATTGAACAATATCAACCAAATAATTGAATTCGTCCTCAAATCCTTCCAAAAGGGTCTCTGGATCAGGCATCAATCCCTTATCAGAGGCAATACCAATGGTGACTTTTTCATTATAACTCAAGATACTGATACCCAGGCCCACTTTACCGGACCGGGGGACCCAGAACATGATATTGGAAATCTCTTTTCCGGCAAAATAGAGTGGCTTTTTAGGACCAGGTACATTGGTCATCACGCCGGATGCCTTGTTTCCAAAAAACTGGGCCGCTTTCTGGGCCACCGTTGCAGGAAAAAAACCAATGGCAGAAAGGAGTCCAAAATTAACATAGGGGTCTGGAGATACCTTGAGTTTGTCCATTCTACGCTTGACTTCTTTGAGTCTGAGGATGGGATCTTCCAGGTAGACCGGTAACCTTAAGAAAACAAGTGAAAATTTATTACCCAGTTCAAACTCAGTCCCAGGTTTTCGAATATTAACAGGAATCGTTACCTGGAGGTCAAGCTCATTGATCGGGGTGTTCCTGGTTTTTAAATATCTTCGCATGGAGCCTGTAACGGTGGCAATCAGGATATCATTCAATGTGGCAGAGCTGATGGCTTTGCCCAGTTTCTTGATTCTGTCAAGGGGAATGGGGTCTGTCCAGGTCACCTGTTTGGCCACTTGGAGTTTGCCTTTAAATGCGGTATTGGGATCTGAATTCATAATGGTATGTTTTGAAAGGACACCCGCCACATCACCGGGAAGGTTGGCCGCCGCTTTAGCCATAAATTTCAGCCCGGCAGGATTCCCGGATGCTTTTTCAATTTCGTTTATAATCTTCTTACTGATGCCGGTTCCCTTTTGAATGGTACCCTTTGCCGTGGAGATCATGTTGTTAAATGAAAAGGCAGGGGTCTTGGCAGATTTGTGATTTTTCCCTTCGGTCACCGGCTTGGGCCATGGCGCATCAGGAACCGTATCTGCGGTGGAATGGAGCACATGCATCAATGCAATACCATCTGCGATACAGTGGTGGAGTCTGAAAAAGAGCACACACCCTTTTTGGTAGTTTTCTATTAAATGGATATCCCAAAGCGGTTTGTTGGGATCCAGGGACATGGTCATGAGCCCTGAAATCATGGCAGAAAGCTCGGTTTTATTCCCAGGGGCAGGCAGGGCAACTCGATGTAAATGGGAAGAGAGGTCATAAAATTTATCGTCCACCCATTTGGGCAATCCCACACCGGTTTTAGGTTTGACCACTTTTTGTCTGAATCGGGGAAAGGAGGCCAACCGCGCTTCAACCGTTGTATATAACCGATTGAAATCCAAAGGTTCAGCAAACTCCCAAAATCCTGTGATCACCATAAGATTGACTGGCTCATCCATACACAACCAGAAATTGTCTGCTTGCGTCATCGTTTCTGACATTTTCCCCTCCTGGGCACAAATTTTTTCTAAAACCGAATTTTATGAAAATATATCGAACAAAAACTTAATAACCTTCCCTGGGTTAAAAAGCAACACTTTATGATCGAAGAGATAAAAAAATTTTATTTTAAATTCTAAAAATCAATGTAAGTTATTGTTTTTAAAATTATAAACTTGTTTATTGTTTTTTTTTAATAAAGTTTTTTTGAAATAAATCTTGACATTGATGACGCACTGCATCATATTCTCAGTCATGACACACTGCGTTATTTAAATTTTACTTTTTTAAAATATAATTTCATGGGAGACCGAAAAAAATGACAACTGAAACAACTAAAATCGAATCCAGGTTTTATATTGCGAAAACCATTAATGCGGCAAAGGGACAAATTGAGGGAAAACTCAAAACTTACAATGAGAAATATATAAAAGAACAACTTGAAAATGGTCGTGAGTTTATCACTGAGCTTAAAGCAGACCCGATTAAAACAATCGATGACCTTATTGATGACAGCCAGGGCGTTATTAAGAAGGTACGATCCGCCCGCATGGATACGTTGCAGAAAAAGGTAGCTACAACAAAAAAAGATGTCCGCAGACAATTTGAGAAAATCAATGAAAAAACCCGGACCGTATATAAGGGAATTGAAAGTGATGCAAAATTGATTGCAGAGGATCTTCTTACCCTGGGGAAAAAGAATCTGGATAAATTTCCCATGAAAAAAACCATTGAAGAGAAGATCTCCGCCGGCATTGAGTCCATCCCTGCAAAATTGAACATTCCTTCAAAAGCGGAAATTGATAATCTGTTGAAGAGTATCAATGGCGTTAATCAAAAAGTGGATGCCCTTAATAAGAAAGAATTTGCGGGTGCATAAGGACCGCAAATCCTATAACTTGAACGAAATAGCTTGCCCTTTGGCCCCTCTACTGCGTTGCATCAAAGGCCCAATAGATAAGCTTTCATAATAATTAAATATTCATAAGATACAATGATCAGGAGAAGACGATGCTAAAGATAAAAAAATATTCAAACGGAAGATTTTTCGACACTGAAACAAAAGAGTACATTAAGTCCGAAACCCTGGCTGAAATGGTTAAGGACGGAGAAGAGATCCAGGTAATCTTGACCCGAACAGGAAAAGATATCACCGATCAGGTAATTGAGCAGCTTTCCAAAAAGGAAGAACGGAAAAAAGAAAAAAAGAACAAAGAGATTCCCTTCCTGGCAACCGATAAACTGATGAAATGGGTGGGAGAGGTTATTGATGCAAAGATAGAAAAGGTGATGGAAATTATAAAATTACCCACCCGGGAACAGGTTGCC
>Ga0307987_1000127_pt1 | contig 45963 bp, 35 predicted proteins | sample EllFjometagen181_FD_203157 | JGI IMG/M metagenome (GOLD analysis project Ga0307987, IMG submission 203157) | Marine microbial communities from Ellis Fjord, Antarctic Ocean - #181 | ecosystem: Environmental > Aquatic > Marine > Unclassified | place: Southern Ocean | collected 2014-10-08 | reverse complement strand
TCTCCAAGAATGTTGTCAAGCATTTGGAGTTCAATTAAATATACTCAAGACGATGGATTTTTCAGTTGGGAACAATCAGAGTCAGTTATATACCGTCTTAATGATTATGGACTTAACATGAATAAAAATAAGATGCACTACTGCAGTCTGAAATTTTCAATGTTTGGGGATAATACGGTCATGCAGGAATATCGCTTAACTATGCAATATAAGTTTCCAATTTATAAAGACTGGATTTTCTTAGAAATAACTCCTGAACTTAAATGGGAAAAAGAGACGGACTGGGAAAGTATTAGGGTTTTCAGAGTTGGTGTATCAGCTCTATTCTGGGGTGTGTATAATAAACAAAGATAAATAAAAAAAGGGAATATGGCTGACAATTTATTACTAATGCAGATAGCCTACACAGCTGGTTTTCTGCTCTTATCCTCATTGGCATATATTTATCTAAAAAAAATAGATATTCCATATACAATTGGTCTTGTAGTTATTGGTATTATCCTTGGGCTTATTGCCAACCATACTGACTATGTTAACGACATCAAAGGTTGGCATTTGACGCGAGGGGTAATTCTTTATCTGATTGTGCCTGCTTTGATTTTTTCAGCCGCATTAAGTATGAAACTCAACAGGTTTTTATCACGTATCACCCCTATTTTAATTCTTGCGATACCAGGTTTAATTATTGGAACATTAATAACAGGTTATCTAGTTGGAGCATTTACACCATTGGCGATGGGTTCTGCAATGATTTTTGGAGCATTAATTTCAGCGACAGATCCAGTTGCGGTTGTTGCCATTTTTAAGGAACAAAAAGCCCCAGAGGATCTAGAAATATTGGTTGATGGAGAGAGTCTACTTAATGATGGAACATCTATGGTTATGTTCAGCGTTGTTTGTACTGTTGTGCTTTCAGGTAAGGCAATGGGAGTGGCAACATTTTCAGCTGCTGCACTCCAGTTTTGTTATATTTTCTTTGGAGGCATAGTTACTGGTGTTGCAACAACACTAATTCTATATTTTTTAACTTTTCAAGGGAAAAAAAGTCCTACGGTACAAATTGTTGTATCTTTGCTAATTGCATATGTATCATTTATCTTTGCAGATAAGATTGGTGTATCAGGTGTGATGGCAACAGTTTCTGCTGCTGTTGCATATAGATATTTATACACAGGCAAGAAAAACGAGGATATGCAAATACATATGCACTATTTCTGGGATTTTGTAACATTTATCGCCAACACAAGTATCTTTCTACTACTTGGACTATCAGAAGAATTTCTTTATGAAAAATTTGATCTATACAAACACTTACTGCCATCGCTAGCCATTGTCGTTGCCGTTGTGCTTTTTGCACGAATTGTTGTTGTATTTGGCAGCAGTATTGTTAACAACAAAGTTTGTAAACATAAGATTAGTATGGCAAATCAGATTGTTATGCACTGGGGTGGTTTGCGAGGAGCATTGCCGCTTGCTATGGCACTAAGCCTCACAAACGAGCAAATTGGTGAAGATAACAGAATGATAATAGTCCTCTTTACTCTTGTAATCATCTTGTTTACTCTGATTGTTGAAGGAATAACAATTAAGCCTCTTATGAAAAAGCTTAAGATTATATAAATAATTGCTAATGATTAATTTTAAAAAAAACATAAAAGACTTAATGGACAAAGGGGACGGGAAGAGTCGTTGGTCGGGGATCGAGAAGATACCCCTCGGTTCTCGCATCCGCCTTCGTTCCTACGGCGCGACAAAGCGCGAGGTAATCTCCCCTAAACAGGGGATGAACAAGAAAATTTCCAATATCCAACACTCAATTTCCAAGGGACAATAACGAGCGAGCTCGTTTTTGTTGATAGGTCGGATCTGACCGATGGGACGGATGTCCGCGCCGAGGCGATGCAGCTACAAGGTGAGTTTCACGATCAACGCGATGGTGGGGTTTTGCGCACGGTCTGCAAGCAACAGCTTCTTAACCATTTACTACTTACTATCAACTATTTACTGTGCCCTTTTAGGCACTCTACCCCTTTTTAGTTTCTTTATAGATCGTCAGGATGTACGCAATTATATTTGCCAAGGATAATATTCTGAATATCTTTTGCGCTAACCTCTCGGACAGTAATTTCACTGTCAACAGCAAGCTTTGCCGCAACACCTGCAGCAAGACCCATATCTGCACATACAGACATAATACGATAGTTTGAATGAGCTAAATGAGTGCCTGAGATATTTCTGCCAGCTAAAAGTAAGTTGTCAATTTTTTTAGGAACGAGGCACCCATATGGAATTGTATATCCTTTGTTCTGCTGATAGCCATCTTGACATCCAGTTTTATCAAGACCTGCACCACTTAAACTATGTACATCAAAGTTAAACCACGCCCCCGATACGACCCAATCATCAAAAACTCTTGCAGCTAATATATCTTCTGGTTTCAGAGTTTCTTCACCTTCAAAATGACGAGTTTCACGAATACCAATTAGAGGAGCCGCACTCATAATGTAGCATTTTTCAAAGCCAGGCACAAATTTATGCAGAAAATCAACAATTGGTTTCATCTGTTTTCTACACAGGATATGTGCATTAGAAAGCTGTTTTGCATCAGTGGCATCAATATTAATAATATTTGTCATATTGCATGTTACGACGCCAGGTAATGTTGATCGATACAGAAGGGCATGACCTGCTGGATGCGGAATATTTTCTCTCGCCAAATCCTGAATTTTACCAGCCGGAACATCCAGATTAGTTTCAAAAGATCCTGGAAAAACTGCCCGGTCATAATCCACACCGGCGACTTTAAACATTAGAGTAAGTGGTTGCATTTTGTGATCACTTTCACGTCCTTTATAGAAAGAAACACCAGCTCTTGCTGCAATATCACCATCACCTGTACAATCAATAACAACCTTTGCTAAAATTGCAGTACGACCTGACTTGTTTTCAACAATAACACCTTTAATAACATCATCTTCAACAATTGCTTCACAAGCCATTGTGTAAAGCAATATCTCAACACCAGCCTCTTCCAGCATATCAATACACAAATTCTTAAGACTTTCAGGGTTAATTGTATTTTTGCCCTTGTTACATTTTTTTTCTATATCAGTTCTTTCTGCTTCCATTCTTTCAAGTATTTCGTGATAGAAGCCAGACTCAGATCTACCGCCCCAGTGACTCATTGATCCTATTGTAGCAACACCCCCAACATCTCCAAACTGCTCAACAATCATTGTTTTCGCCCCCTGACAACCAGCCGAAACTGCGGCACTAAATCCTGCGGGTCCAGAACCTAAAACTAAAACATCAACTTCAGATACAACGGGAATTTCTCTTGGTTTTTCTACAATAGTTTTCATGATTTTCCTTATTATTTAAATTTATTCAGCACATTTTATCAGAAACAGTTAATAATGCAATTGTATTGTTAATACATAATCAATTATTAATGGTTAGTAGAGAACAGTTGAACGCAACGGGACTTATGGGACGAATGAGACTTATGGGAGTGGGCGCAGAAAGAATGTTCAATAGGCAAGGGAGGAGACCCCTCCGACCTTGCACACGACCAGCGGAAGTAAGGCTGGAGTTTTCGACAGCAATGAGCGTAGCGAATGGCCTACCTGGAAGCGTGTGTTACTTTATGACAGCGATCGGTCATGATTAGCCGAGCTGGGGCTCGGCGTTCCAAGGGCTCCGCGCCGAAGCGACGCGACTACAGGAAAAGACCTATGGTTTTCGTGTGAAGTGGCCCGGTACTGTCAAAAGTTCTATGAAAAAAGATGAAAGATAAGAAAATTAAAAATTTTCTAATGCGGACGCCGGGGACGGCATCCCTCCCATGTGAACATTGCAGATTAATGTTTCAATTGCAGCTTTAACAGGGAGAGTCATCGTCCCCGATGACCGAAATGAAAGAAAAAACATAGGGATAAGACAAGAATGTCTATATCTCGTTGATCTATAAAGGATTGGATGCATGCTTAGCCTGCAAATTTTCGACAGAACCAGTGGCCCTCAGCGGGACAGACAATAATTTATTATGATTCCGATTACAGATAGAACGCTACATTACTTGCAAATAATGCTGTTTGAAAAAAATGTAGAGTCGGCTCTGTGAGCCGAAAAATAAATCAAACGTAAACTCAAGGAAACTTAGGTGTAATGAGAGTTTGTTCTTTTATAGGGAGTTAAATTATCGTATTATTTGAGGATATAAACTTAAAACATATTTAGGAAAATATTTATGATTGGGAAAAAAGAGATTGCAGGTGTTGAGATTGACAATAAGAGTGTTGAAGGCATAAAACTTCAGGAAAATGAAATTGTAGAAAAAACAATCAGTTTTAAATGTTTGAATATAAAACTTACATCAGTTGAGTTCATGGATGATACGGATCGACATAATGAACTTGTCCAAAAAAGAGAGTGGCTTTTGCAGCGATCTGAAAAAGATCTTGCTCTACAAGGCAATCTTTTCATTATTCAAGAGAGTTTTAGTAAAAAGGGCAAAATATTTGTTAAGAAATCAGCATTGCCACATGCCCGTCCAACAAAAATTGAAAAGGATTTAAAAGTACAACCGGCAGAAAAAGGATGGAATTTCTTTTTTTTAAGCAGCATTAATGAGATAGACAGCTGGGAAGTTATAGATTTTGTGGGAAACAATAGGGATATAACCAAAACACTTCATACATGGCAGGAGAATCAACGTCCTGATACTATAGGACACAAAACACCACTGTTTTTAAGTAATACATGGGGAGATCGTTCCCGCGATGAATGTATATCAGAAATCTTCATCAAGCAAGAGATTGATGCCGCAGTAAAACTAGGAGTAGATATTGTACAGATTGATGATGGATGGCAAAAAGGAATTACATCAAACTCAACACTTGCTACTGAAAAGAATGGTTTATGGGAAGGATTTTGGGAATCTGACTCAAACTTCTGGACCGCCAACCTTGATAGATTACCCAATGGTCTTAAGGCACTTATTGATTATGCACATCAAAATGAAGTAAAAATAGGCTTGTGGTTTGCTCCGGATTCATACAACGAATTTGCAAATTGGGAAAAAGACACTGCTTTCATCATAGATACTTACCATAAATTTGGTGTTGAACATTTTAAGTTAGATAGTATTAATGCAGAGACAGAGATTGCCAATCAGAATCTGCAAAGATTTTTTACATCTGTTAATGAGCAATCGCATGGTAACATTGTTTTTGATCTTGATATAACAGCAGGAGTTCGTCCGGGATATTTTGGGGCTCTACAGGTTGGTCCCCTGTTTGTTGAAAATCGTTATACAGACTGGGGAAACTACTGGCCGCATCAAACTTTGAGAAATTTGTGGAAACTGAGTCACTGGATTGATCCAAAGCGTTTAAGAATGGAATTTTTGAATAACACCCGTAATCCTCAAATGTACGAAGGAAGTCCAATTGCCCCCATAGAGTATGCACCTTCAACACTTTTTGCAACTATAATGTTTTCAAACCCTCTTGGATGGTTTGAAATATCGAACCTACCAAAAGAGTACATTGAAGAATTAGCTCCATTGGTTAAAATCTGGAAGAATTGCAGAGAAGAGATGTTTTCAAGACATATACTTCCGATTGGAAAAGAACCTGATGGAATAGAATATACTGGCTTTATTTCTGAGCCTACAAATGGTTCCGCTGGCTATGTGCTTGTTTTTAGGGAAATGAATGATAGTGATTACTTTGAACTAAACCTTTCACAAGCTGGTTACCAGTTAAAAGATGCAAAAGTTCTTTTTGGAAATGGTGATATACAAATTAATGAGAAAAAACTCAAATTTCAAATTAATGAGAAACTTGGATTTGTTTTTGCAAGAATTTAAGATAATTGAAAATACCCCTCCGACACTCGCAAGCGAGGTCACCTCCCCTAACTTAGGGGAGGAGTACTTTAGATTAGACACTATGAGGTCGATAAAAAGCAAGGAGAGGCAAAGGGATTCCGCTTTAGCAGAAGAAAACAATGAGGACATAGGCCATTCACTACGTTCATTGCTTCACCCTATTGTTTATCTTTAGTGGTTGAAGCCTCTCTCGCAGGCTCGAGTTTCCGCTCTCTGGCAAAAAGACAACACTTGAATGTGAAATTGAAGCAGCCTTCACATATTTTCGACGGTCAACGCCCGCCGCTACAGCGTGGAAAGTGCAGATTAAACGGTTATTACATAATATCAGCATCTGTAGCGGCGGGCGTTGACCGCCTATAAAATAAGATCAACCACAAAATTAAGAGTTAATCAATAAAAGCAATCATATTGCTTGAAGTGTTTTGTGTTAAAGTGGTATATTACTGACATGATTGAAGTGAAAAAAATAAAATTATTACCAGTCAATGTTGCCAACAAAATTGCAGCAGGCGAGGTTGTTGATCGTCCAGCATCAGTTGTTAAAGAGCTTGTAGAGAACTCTTTTGATGCTGGAGCAACACAAATTGATGTTGATATTGTGGCAGGAGGTCGCCGACTAATCTCCGTTCGAGACAACGGCTCAGGAATGGATAGAGATAATGCTCTTATGTCCATAGAGAAACAGGCAACAAGTAAAATTAATGATATTGAGGATATTGAGAGAATATGCACTATGGGGTTTCGTGGAGAAGCTCTGGCAGCAGTTGCATCAGTTTCCAGATTTCGATTGCAGACATGTCTTGAGGGGCAGATTGAGGGCACAGAACTTGTTATAAATGGCGGTCAACTTGTTGATGTTCAAGTTGTAGGTTGTCCGAACGGAACCACAATTGATATCAGAGATCTGTTTTATAATCTTCCTGCACGAAAAAAATTCATGAGAACAGCCCAGACAGAACAGAATCATATTCGAAGCTGTTTTTTCCTTCAGGCACTAGCTCACTACCAGATTGGCATGGGACTTAGAGTTGATGGAAAAAATATATATCGACTTCCATCCGGCTGTGCTTTGCAGGATAGAGTTCATGATCTTTTTGGTGTGGAATATATGATTAACCTAAAGGCCATAGAATTTGAATATAAAACCATTAACATTTCAGGATTTGTTGGTCTGCCCACCTGTTCACGTCCAGACAGATCTGAACAATTCGTTTTCATCAATCATCGTCCGGCATCAGCATCAATAATAAATATTGGAGTTCAAGATGGCTATAAAGGTTTGATGCGAAGCGATCGCAGACCAATCCTTTTTTTATATATTGACATGCCTCCGGAACAGGTTGATGTAAACGTTCATCCAGCAAAAAAAGAGGTGAGATTTCATTTTCCAGACATGGTTAAGAATGCCATATCAGAAGCCATTCGTAATACATTTTCAAACAAGGTAGAATTGAACGCCAAAAGCGATGATGATCCTTTTGCCACATTCAAGCCACAATTACCCAAAGATACATATTCTCAGCTTGATATTGGTTCATTTGATAATAGCAAAAAGTCATCGATATATCCTAAGAGAGAAATCAACTTAGAGCAAAGCGTAGGGCCGGTTGAAGAGGAACAAAAAGAAGTTGATGTTTTAGAGAGCACTGTTGAAGGAAGTCCTTGGAAGTGGTGCAGATATGTAGGCAAAATTGATAACTTTTATGGCATTTTTGAGCTTGAAGATGGATATTTCATCATGAATCCCAGAGCATCACATGAGCGTATCTTATATGAGCAGTATTTAAAGGCAATTGATAACAACAAAATTGAGACACAAAAACTGTTGATACCAGAAACAGTTGCCATGAATTTCAAAGAGGCAGAGCGAATAAGAACTAGTATGGATTTCCTAAATGCTCATGGATTTGGAATTACAGAATTTGATGGTAATACTTTTATGGTTGATGAATTACCGGCCTTTTTTGCTAATACTTCGCCAGATGAAATTTTGAGAGAATTGTCATTGGAAATTGAGATTTCCAGTTCCCGTAACGCCAAAACAGCAATCAGCAAGGAGTTTGTTGCCAAAGCAGTATGTTATGGTGCAGTTAGAAATGATGATAACCTCAGTGAAGCAGAGATGAAAAGTCTGGTTGATAACCTTGCCAAAACAAGTATGCCTTATACTTCACCATCAGGCAAGCCGACAATTATCTTTCACTCCTTAAAAGAGTTAAACCGAAAGTTCTTTAGGAAGTGAGGAAAAGCGTTTATCGAGAGTCGTTAATCGTTGATCGTGAAGAAGAAAGAACATTTCAAATTATTAGTTGCAAGTTGAGGGAGTTCCGCTGTAGCGAAAAAAAACAGAATGGACGAACACAGGAACTCACAGACAGGAAGATACACCTCCCCTAGACATCAGTCTTCGCCCGTTGCCCTAAGGCCCGACAAAGGGGAGGAGCAAGAGAATTGGAGTTTATGGAAAATATATGCTTGCAAGAATTATAATAAAAAGATATTCTTTACACATTAATAACTTTAATAATTTGAAAGGCTAATGCATATGAATGATGTCAAGGTTTCAATAGATATAAAAAAGATACAAGAAAACAGCAAGTGGTTTTTAATCCTGGGAATAGTTTTGATTATTTTTGGTTTTATAGGAATAGGTTGTTCCTTTTTTGTAACAAAAGTGTTTATGACTGTTTTGAGCATTCTATTGATGATTTCGGGTATTGCGCAAATTTCTCATGTTGTTGTATCTCCACGTTGGCAAGCAGGGATCTTAAAGCTATTTCTTGGATTGATTTATGTTGTTGCCGGTATAAGTTTCATAAGAAATCCTATAGAAGCGGGCGTAATTTTCACATATATCATTGCTGTTTTTCTTATTATTTCCGGGGTATTAAAGGCTGTAATATCACTAAACCACAACTATTCAAAAGAGTGGTCAATAGGTCTGTTTTCAGGGGTATTATCTTTGATTTTAGGTATTATGCTAATATCAAGCTGGCCAATTTCCGGAATATGGTTTATAGGTTTTGTTATCTCTTTAGAGATGATTTTTACAGGTTGGACATATATTGCTTTTGCAGCAGGAGCAAAAAATCTTGATCCCAATAGCTCAATAGATGTCAACATTCATGAAGATTAATAAAAAGCATTAAAGGAATAAATATTTAGTATGGATAAAAAAGTTTTTATAACAGGTGGTAGTGGTTTTCTTGGTATCAATCTTATTCGTTATCTTCTTGGTCAAGGTATAACAGATATTGTTAGCCTTGATTTAGTTGAATTTGATTACCCTGAAAAAGATAAGATCAAATCAATTGTTGGTGACATCAGAGATGCAGATTTAGTTAAGAAATCCATGGATGGAGCAGACTGGGTTATACATACGGCGGCAGCTTTACCACTATATTCAGAGAAAGATATATTTACGACAGATATTGATGGCACCAATAACTGTTTAGAAGCAGCTTATCAACTTAAGGTAGAAAGATTTATTCAAGTGTCTTCTACAGCTGTATATGGTATTCCAGATCATCATCCCCTATTTGAAACAGACCAATTAATTGGTGTTGGACCTTATGGTGAAGCAAAAATTAAAGCAGAAGAGTGTTGTCTGAAATATCGCGAAAAAGGAATGTGCGTTCCTATTATTCGTCCTAAATCATTTATTGGACCAGAACGTCTAGGTGTTTTTGCTTTATTATATGATTGGGCGCAGGATGGAAAGAATTTTCCAATGATTGGCATGGGTCATAACAGGTATCAACTACTTGATGTTGAAGACTTATGTGCTTCCATCTGGTTAGCATTAACTCTTGATGAAAAAGTTGTTAATGATACTTTTAATATTGGAGCAAAAGATTTCACAACAATGAGAGAGGATTATCAGGTTGTACTTGATGCTGCCGGATTTGGAAAGAAAATCATTGGTTCGCCAGCAAAGCCTGCAATCTTGATTTTAAGATTTCTGGAGATGCTTCATCTTTCCCCACTTTATAAATGGGTATATGAAACAGCCTGTGAAGATTCATTTGTCTCAATTGAAAAAGCAGAAAAAAAGCTTGGCTTTGCGCCAAAGTTTTCCAACAAGGATGCGTTACTAAGAAACTATCATTGGTACTTAGAAAACATGAAAAACTTTGCGAAGGCAAGTGGAATTTCCCATAGAGTTCCTTGGAGCCAAGGAATCTTAAAGCTTCTAAAAGTATTTTTCTAAGACATTCTCACATATAATCTCCGCAAGTTTTGCGGAGATTAACTCTGTTATTCTCCGCAGTGTCAACCTTTTTGAAAAAAAAATTAGTATAAAAAACTTGTTTTGACATAAAAAGCATTTGATATTTATTTTTTTTATTTGCATTTAATGGTCGCATTTGCTATATTTTGCCCTTGCTTGAGCATTTTAGGGGTTTTCCTGAATGTTTAGAGTCGCCGGGGTGGCGAAATTGGCAGACGCATCAGACTCAAAATCTGACGGTGGCAACACTGTGCGGGTTCAAGTCCCGCCCCCGGCACCATTAATTAACAACAAAAGTGGCAAAAGAATAATGACCGCAAACTTAAAAAAAGAAAATAGATTGGATTCAGCTTTGGTTGGATTACGTTCTTATTTTGCCTTTTTTACATTTAGCTTTTATTATTACTACTATTTTAAGAATGGAGTTTTGCCATATTCTTATTCTAATTAATGTTAATTGAATATAGAAATTGAGCAAAGCTCCAGAATTCATTCTGGAGCTTTTTTTTTGGTTAACCAGTTAGATGGTTAACGGTAAATGATGGAGATCTTAATCTTAATCCAGACGGGACAAGCTCGACGGAGATTGCTGTGTGGTCCGCCGTAGAAACGCAGACGGGTGAACCGAAACAAGGGGATAAGACAAAAAAGTCTATATCCCTCTGATTTATAAAGAATTGGGTGCAGGCTCAGCCTGCAAACTTTTGACTGAACAGAAAGATAAGAGAGGAAGAAAGATATGAAAAGTAGAATTGCAGTACAGGGTTGGCATGGTTCGTTTCATGATATTGCGGCCAGAAATTATTTTAAGGCAGATGTGGAAATTGTTCCATGTGACAGTTTTCCAAAATTATTTGAACGCATTGAAAATGATGAGGCTGATTTTATTGTAATGGCAATTGAAAACTCTGTTGCTGGAAGCATTCTACCAAACTATGCACTTATTCGAGATTCTAATGTTGCAGTTACTGGAGAAATATTTCTAAGAATACAACAAAACCTCCTTGCCTTGCCTGGACAAAAGATTGAAGATTTGAAAGAAGTTCACTCTCATCCTATGGCTATTGCACAAAGCAGAAAATTCTTTGATCAATATCCAGACATTAAACTTATTGAATCTGTAGACACAGCATCAAGTGCAAAAATGATTCAGGATGGACAACTTAAAGGTATTGGTGCTATTGCTGGCAAACTTGCTGCGACAACATATGATCTTGAAATCATAGCCGAATCCATAGAGACAAACCACACAAATTATACAAGGTTTCTTGTTTTAAACAAAAAAGATAAAAGTAACTACATGACTATAGAGCCCAATAAGGCTACGATATGTTTTACATTACCACATAAACCAGGTAGTTTATCTCATATATTATCTGTTCTTGCTTTTTATGATCTTGATTTAACCAAGATACAATCATTGCCTATTTTGGGGAAAGAGTGGCAATATCTTTTTTATGTAGATATCAAGATGACAGACTATGAGAGATACCAACAAGCTTTAAATGCAGTTCAGCCATTGGCAGACTCATTTGAGATTTTGGGAGAATATAGGATTGGTGAAAAGATTATTTAGAGAGTTTGACAAACCATATTTAATATGAGGATAAAAATGAAAAAGATGTGTATAGTTGGTCTTGGGCTTATCGGAGGTTCAATGGCTATTGATTTACGAAAAAGAAAGTTTACAGACCATATAATTGGTGTTGATAACAACAAACTACATTCAGAGACAGCATTAAAGCTTGGCATTGCAGATGAAGTCATGAATTTGAAAGATGGAGTCAAGGCTTCAGATGTTGTACTTATAGCAGTTCCTGTAAATGCTGCATTAAAGTTGCTACCGGAGATTTTGGATTATGTTACAAACCAAGTTGTTACAGATGTATGCTCTACAAAAGAGACTATTATGAAATTAGTAGAAAATCATCCTAAGCGGTCCAGATTTATAGGATCGCACCCAATGTCGGGAACAGAAAACTCTGGTCCATGGGCAGCCATACCAAGACTTTTTGACGGAAAAGTTGCAATTTTATGTGACATCGACAAGGCGGATGAAGACACATGTAATACAATAAAAGAGATGTACACAGCTTTAAATATGCGCCTTGAATATATGAATTCTAAAACACATGATGTTCATGTTGCATATGTTTCTCATATTTCTCATATATGTTCATATGCTCTTGCCGTAACTGTTCTTGATAAAGAAAAAGATGAACAGCAGATTTTCAATCTTGCAAGTGGTGGTTTTAACTCTACCGCTCGACTGGCAAAAAGTGGAGCAGAGATGTGGACCCCAATTTTTACAAACAACAAAGATAATGTTCTTGAAGTTATGGATACTTTTATAGAAAAAATATTAGCTATAAGAAGATGCATAAAAAACGAGAGAACAGACGAACTAACAGAATTTATTGAAGAAGCAAATAAAATTAGAAGAGTATTATCCAAATAAAGGAAACAATATAATGGACATTGCAAAACTTACAGACTGGGGAATACCAGCAGAGCAGATAAAACCGCTCATCATAGCGGGACCATGTAGTGCTGAAAGCGAAGAGCAGATAATGCAGACAGCTACAGAACTAGCAGAGATGAATGTGCCAATTTTTCGGGCGGGAATCTGGAAGCCAAGAACTCGCCCAGGCAGTTTCGAAGGAGTTGGGGCCATTGGACTTCAATGGATGAAAAGAGCAAAACAAGAGACCGGCATGCTTACAGCAACAGAAGTTGCAAATCCAACTCACGTATTTGAAGCAATCAAAACAGGAATAGATATATTATGGATTGGAGCAAGAACAGCAGTTAATCCTTTTGCCATCCAGGAAATTGCGGATTCACTGCAAGGAGTTGACATACCAGTTATCTTGAAAAATCCTGTAAATCCAGATATTGATCTTTGGGTTGGTGGAATTGAAAGACTATACAATTCCGGATTAACCAAGCTTGCAGCCTTACATAGAGGTTTTTCTGGGTTGGAAAAGTCTCCACTAAGAAACGAACCGCAATGGCAGTTGCCAATTGAGTTACGTCGAAGATTACCTAATTTGCCATTGATATGTGATCCAAGCCATATATGTGGTAGAAGAGATTTACTTAGCAGTATTTCACAGAAAGCAATGGACCTTGACTATCAAGGTCTTATGATTGAGACTCATTGCAATCCAGAAGTAGCAAAAAGTGACAAAGAGCAACAGGTAACCCCAGAGATATTGAAACATATAATTGATGGATTGGTTATCAGAAGTACCCAGACAGATGATTTAGACTTCCAGAGAGGATTAGCAGAGTTAAGAACAAATATTGATAGACTCGATACATCTCTTTTAGAGCTATTAGGAAAAAGAATGGAAGTTGCACAACAGATTGGTGAGTTAAAGAAAGAGAACAACATCACAGTTCTACAGTCTGGTCGGTGGGATGAAATTGTTCAGAGAGTACAGATGAGAGCAGCCAAATTTGGATTCAGCAATGAGTTTACAGACAAGTTATTTAAAGCCATTCATGAGGAATCTATCAGACTTCAAGAAGATATCATGAATTAGATGACAGGTTATCAAACAATATCAATTGCTCCGTTGAGGGGGATAACAAATGGTACATTCAGAGATGTTTATGCATCTCTGTTTAATGGAGTGGACTATGCTCTTGCACCATTTGTCTCCGCTACATCGGGTAATAAGGTAAACTTATCTGTGTTAAAAGATATTCTTCCTGAAAAGAACAAGAATATGCCAACAATACCTCAGGTTATTGGAGCAAACCCTGATGATGTTCAGATGATGCTTCAAGTTATACACCGAGAGCTTGGATATGACACAATTAACATAAATATGGGATGTCCTCATAGACCAATTGTATCCAAGGGTAGAGGATCAGGTTTTCTTAAAAAACCTGATTCAATCTGGAGGATGCTTGACAGACTTTTTGAAGATGCAGACTTTGATATTACTGTTAAAACTCGACTGGGTTATGAAAATCCAGAGCAGATACTTGACTTAATTCCAAAATTTAACAACTACCCTATCAAAGAGTTAATTCTTCATACAAGAACAGCCACACAAATGTATAAGGGGAACACGTATCCAGAAATATTTGCCAAGTGTATGGAGATATCTAATATACCTTTAGTATATAATGGAGACATTTTTTGTCTTGAAGATTACAAGAAGCTTGAAACCACTCTTCCAGAGTGCAACTCATGGATGATTGGTAGAGGAGTGGTTTCCAATCCATTTCTGCCTCAAGAGATTAAAACAGGAAAAGTATTTTCTCAAGCGGAAAAGACAAAAGCCATTTATAATCTTCATAATGCTTTATATCAGGAGTATTCAGAAATTCTTTTTGGTCCCGCTCACCTATTAGGCAAGATGAAAGAGTACTGGTTGTATATGTCAGAAAACTTACCAAATGGCAGGAAACTATTGACAAATATCAGGCAAGCAAAGACGCCTAAACATTATGAAGACATTGTTAATAGTTCTTTTCAAAATTGATTGGTGTTAAGAAGGACAAGAGTGCAAGCTTCCTGCGCCTCTATCCCCTTTTCCTCCAGCTGTTCCATAATCTCAGCATCTTCTGTTCCCGGGTTAAAAATCACTCTTTTTGGTTTGATTTTAATAATTTGCGGAACCATCGGCAACAGATGAGCCGGTCTTAAATATAGAGTAATTGTATCAATCTTGTCAGGATATGACTCTAGGTTAGGATAACATTTCAAACCATCTATGTCCTCAAGTCTTGGATTAATTGGCACGGGAATGTGTCCCTTTGACAAAAGATTTTTTAGTGCCTTATATGCATATCTGTCTGGTTTGTTGCTAGCCCCTATTATTGCTACTATTTCTTTCATTTTTGTGCTCCTTGTTAAATTTTTGTTTTCATTTTAAACATGATTGATCATTTTTAAAAGACAAAAAAGAGGAAAAAGGCAAAAAAAATGTCCAATAGCCAACATTCAATATCCAATGTCCACCCCATCTTCGCTCTACGAACTACGACTGACACGGCCGTGGGCAGATAAAAACTTTGTTTTTATTAAGTTTTCTAATGCGGACGCCGAGGACGGCATCCCTCCCTGCTGGCAACATAACATTAAACTGCACTCCGGGAGGGTCATCGTCCCCGATGACCGAAATGAAAAAGCAACTGTAGGAACAAGAGAAAAACATCTATATCTCTGAATTGTAAAGAATTTTGAGCAGGCACAAGCCTGCAACTTTTGACAGAACCATAGAAAATCTAAGGAAAGAACAAAAAAAAGTATGGACACAATCAGAGGAAAAGTCTAAATTATGCGCATATTTAATTGATTACTTGTATCTGAAGGAAACGGAAGAAAAACATGAATGTGAACCATTCCGAATCTCTTCGTAAAAGAAATGCAGGTAAGCGAATATCGCGTTGAAATAACTAAAAATATCACAAAAGTTCGATAGCCAGAAGGCTTATTATCAAGCATTTTCGTGGCAAGCGAGAATTGCTGTATAAAAGCCTAATTTAAACTACGGGAACATTTTTCCCGATTAACTTAGAGCAATGAACGATTGAGATGTCGTGTAGATGTGTTAGCGAGGACAAGGTTGGCTTCTCAAAAAAACAGAAGCATAGTGAGCTATGTTGTGTTTTTTGGAGAAGATCAACGGTCGCCGCAGGTAACAGGTATACGGCAGATCAACTGTGAATTGCTCTAACATAAGGAAAAGTTGTCATGATTATCCGATTAAACAGAGTGTTCTTTCCTGGAATGGTATTTGCCTGTCTGCTACTATTTAACATTTCAGCCATAGCGGAGGGGGAAACCTACGAGGATCCGATCTACGTGCCGCCTGCACGGTCACCCCTCACGGTGACGGCAACCAATGCCTTCCGGATTCTGTTTGTCGGCAATAGCATTACTCGACACGGCAAGGCTCCCGAACCGTACAAGTGGAACCATGTGTCCGGGATGGCCGCGAGTTGCGAAGCGAACGACTACGTCCACCTCCTTGTCGCCAGCATACAGAAAACCATGCCGGGGCGCAAAGTGGAGCCCTATTTCGACGACGTCAACAAGTTGCGGACGCGCGCCAGTTCGGCGAATCCGCTAACAGACAAGGTCTACCCCCGGCCTGATCTGGTGGTTATCCAGACAGGCGAACACGAAGGCCCCAAGATCCCCACGGCGGAAGTGTCACGAATTTACGAAGATTTTATCGTCAAACCTTATATCGGACTGAATCCCCGTCCGGCGATCCTTTGCGTGGGGGTTTGGTATGTAACTGAAGGGCAACCCTATTCCAGTTGGGTGCAAGGCATCAATGATGCCTATCGGGGCGTCTGCAAAAAATATGACATTCCGTTTGCCTCTGTTGAAAGCCTAGCGACTGACCCAACCTGCCGGGGATGGGGCGAACATCCCGGGGTGAGATGGCATCCTAACGACAAAGGAATGAAAGGATATGCGGATTTACTGTTTAAAGCTTATCAGTCGATAAAGGATAAAAACACAGGACCCGCGCCTGTTTTGAAAAAGGGAAGTAAAGATGAACCGACACTTATTGTAGCTGATTTTACTGAACAGAAGCTTGAGTTGCCTAATTTGAAACTTAATCAAAAATACTGGGTGGTTTCCGATAATGCTTTAAAAACTGTAAACAGCACTGAGCAGATGATTACTTTCAGTTTCGGGGAGGACGACTGGCAAGATTATGAAGTTGAATTTCGAATAAAACGGATAAAGCTCAACCCTAAGGATCAACATTTCGGGCTTTTTGTGAGATGTAACGGGGAAGATCTATCAAAGACTACCAGTAGTTTGCGGCTATATAGCGAAGGTAGCAGAATTGCTTTACAGGAAAAAGTTGACAATAAACAGACACGGCATTGCTCGCTTGGCCCTTTGCCGAAGCCTATGGGGGTTGGCAAAAGTTCCCCCTGGGTTTCTTTTCGTATTGCCCTAAATGACAGACAGGCAAAAGTCTACATGGATAATACTTTGGTTGGTACGGTTGATGACGTTCTTCCCACTAACGGGAAAATCATATTTTACGCTTATAATCTGGATCTTTGGATTGATAATTTAAAAGTTATGGTTATGGGGATGTCTGATTCGTCCTTAAAGGCTTCCACTCCGGTTCGGAATATCTTGCATAACAGCAGCTTTGAGCAGCGTACGCTGGACAGATTGCCGGATTACTGGGGATGCAACGCCTGGGGCATTGTTGATCCTTACTGGGTGGCACATTATGAAGAGTGGGTGAAAAACTATGGTGTGGATAATCAGATCGCTTTTGAGGGCGGATACAGTATGCGTATTAACAATCCGTTTGACAAAAAAGATAGCAGCGCTCTTTGCCTTCGATCAATCTGCATTGGAACAAAACTCAAGCAAAAATACACTTTTTCCGCATATATGAAAAGCAATCAAAAGGGAATGAAAGTCAGTTTTAACGGTCAGGAAATTGTGTTGTCCGACGAATGGAGAAGATACAGCAACAGTTTTATCAATAACGGAAAAAGTTTATACGATGATATGATTAATGTTCATCCTCTTGGCAAAGGAACTTTCTGGATTGATGCCGCTCAATTGGAAGAAGGCGATTCAGCCACTCCTTATCACCGTTCTTTTGAAAGTTCGCCGTTGCAGGTACAGGAGGGCAAGGCGGAGAAGGTCATAACAGAAGTGCCTCAATTTAAACCCCGCCGATTGAATGAATCTGCAATCCTGGATGGACGGTTGGAGGATCCTGTCTGGAAAAAAACTGAAAAACTGGAACTTGTTGCCATAAACGGACAAGCCGCAATAGAAAAGACAGAAGCCCGGATTTGGTATAATGATGACGGAATCTATATTGGCGTCAAATGCTTTGACGAAAACGCCGGCAAAAACAAATGCAAAGAATTGAAAAGGGAAGGCACCGTTTGGAATGATCCATCCATTGAATTATTTATAGACCCAAAATTAACACGGAATTATTATTATCAATTAGCGTTCAATCAGAAGGGAGTGCAATTTGACGCGTATTGCGGCGACATTTCCTGGAACGGCTTGTGGCGTACCGCCACCTATACCGATCCGAAGGGGAAATATTGGAGCGCGGAAGTGTTTTTACCTTTTGGTGAAATGGGAATTGACCGGGGAACGGGCGAATGGTGGGGACTGAATATCTGTCGTAATAATCTGAATAAAAAGGAATACAACTGCTGGTCCCCAACCTATGGCGGGTATCATACACCGGAGCGTTTTGGGCAGATACATATTAACAGGGAGGTCTTGGACAATTATTGTTTTGACTGTAGCCAGTCCGAGTTTCGGCGGGTTTCCGAAGACAAAGTTTTGCTCTCGGTTAAGATGGTCAACAACTCGGGAAGAAAAGGCGAGTTTCTTTTAGACGCGGAGTTGAAGAGCGCAACAGACAAAGAGATTGTCAAATTTAAGCAACCGGTTACGTTTGTCGGCGATGAGAGTAAATCAATCGTACTGGGAGAAATTACCGGGGCAGCGGACGAAAAGTATAATTTGCATATCCGTTTATGTTCACAGGACGGGAAAAAGGTTTATTATACCGGCAACAAATGTCTTGAAATGCCCAATTACTTTTGGATGATGCCTCAGTACAGCCTTTATACCCATGAAGATGAAATGTTGATCAAAACCAAAATCAACTTGAACGAGGACAATCTTCATGGAGCGAAACTCGAGTTTGCCATCTGTAATTCCAATGGCGAAACCGTTTTGAAAAAAGTGGTGACGAAACTTGAACGGGAGACGGATGTAACTCTGGAAATAAAAGATTTGGCTCAGGGAAGTTATTCCTTAAAGGCATCTCTTGAAAATAAACAAGGACGTGTTCTTTCCTGTCTGAATGAAAAATTCCGAAAGTTTCCTCCAGTTCCATACGAGGTAAAAATCGACCGTATCTCTCGCATGACGGTTGTGGACGGTAAACATTTTATGCCTCTTGGCTTTGCCTGGGAGGGAGAATTAACTCCCGAAGTACTGGAATATTTATCAAAAAGCGGGGTCAATTCCATTGTTTACTGGCCACACTTGAATTATTCCAAGACACAGTCTGTGTTGGATAATGCCAAAAAAGTTGAAATAAAGGTTCAAATAGGGATGAATGCCAAGAACAAAGATCAAGCAATAAAATTCATGGAACACTTTAAAAAACATCCGGCATTGCTGGCATGGGATATATTTGACGAAGCATTTACAGTCCAGTGGGGAAAAGAGAATTATCAGCTTATCAGTGACAGATGTATCGAGTTGAAAGAAATAGATCCCTATCACCCTATTTTTATCAACGAAAATCAGTATGGATTAAGTTACCTGAAAAACAAAAAACTGGATTTTCCGGGGGAAATTGTTTCGATTGATTATTATGCCTGGACTCCATCCGGTAATATTCCAGTCACTGCGGATTATGTGCGTCTTATGGAATCAATGGGGCGGAAAAAAGGCAAGCCCAACTGGATTTTTTTGCTGGGAGCCGGATACGCTTTCTGGGCCAGCCGTGATTATACTCCGGTAGAACATGAGTTCTCAACTTACGCATCCGTGATTAATGGCGCGAGCGGGATTTATTATTTTGCGTCACATCCCAAAAGCGAATCAAGTTGGAACCGTATAAAACGTATTTTTAAAGAGCTTAACGAATTGACTCCGGTAATCGCTTCTCCGCTGAAGTCACCGCCAGTCAAATGCGCCGCGCCATCAATCCAACTCATAGTAAAAACTTATGGAAATGCCACTTATATCATCGCGGTGAACAGCTCAAAGGAGTCCATTTCCGCCCGCTTCGACCTTTCGGATTTGAATTCGGATGGTGGAAAAACATCAGCCAAAGTCCTTTTCGAAAAGCGACAAGCAGAAATTCGGAATGGCATCATGGAAGATACGTTCGCCGGCTACCAACGGCATGTGTATGTTATTGAAAAAACGGACAGCGGGAAACCGGTCCATTTTTAGATAGGGCTTACTGTTTAATGTGAGATTGCGTATATTTTTGTACTAAGATGATTTCGCCTTTAGCTCGCTAAAGGTAACTCATTGCAGTGCAAAAAGATGCGTGATATCGCATTAAATATTCATAAATTGGAGGAATTTTATATTATAGTTCATCTGCAAGCTTTTTTGCATAAATGTGTTAAAACTCTTGCACTTTAGTCTGCAAAATAAAGTATTAATATTTGCCAATAAGTTAGTTATGAATTAAACAGGACTTGGATTCAAGTTTGAAGTGCAACGATGTATAATATAGCAGATAAATCTTAAGGGCGGTGGCGTCTATGCTTCAAATTTTAGTTTGATCAACGGTTGTACCGTCTCGCACAACCAATCCGATAGAATTACAGGTTCGGCCTATGGAGGAGGCATTATGCTGGGCAATGGCGGTATCGTCCGCAACTCAACAATCGCCTACAACACCGTGCTCGGCTACGGCGGAGGTATCGCTGTGGGAGGAGCCCTCAACATGGTGACGAATTGTCTCATTTATAACAACACCGCTGGCAACGGTGGCGGTGTTTATACCAGTGGTGGCTTGGTAGTCAATTCCACAGTGGTGAGCAACAGTTCGGCCGCGTTCGTCCAGGGCGGAAGGTTCCGCAACTGCCTGATCGCAAACAACACTTCCGGCATCCGCCCTTTCAGCTCAAATGGCGGCGTTTACCAAAACTGCACGATTACCGGAAACGGCGACTACGGCTTAAACATCGGCTACAATGATGTTTTCGCGATTACGAGCATCGTCGAGAACTGCATTCTCTATGACAATGGAAGTAGTGGCATCAATTACACCATGGGGTCAACCGCAGGGATCGTCCTGACCAACACCTGCACATTGCCCCAGGCGTCGGGCCTCTACGACACGGGTAACATCACCAACGCACCGCTGTGGGTCAACGCCTCCGGCAACGACTTCCAACTTCGCGGTGATTCTCCCTGTATTGATGCCGGCGTCTGGCAAGACTGGATGGTCGGAGCTTGGGACTTGGACGGTCGGAAACGCATCATCGGGACAGCGGTCGATCTGGGCTGTTACGAATATCTTGCGCAGGGAACCTTGCTGATAATTCTTTGAAACTGCGTGTACAGAGATATAGACGTGCGCGTGCGAACAGATCTCCTCACAACAGAGGATATTGACAAAATGAAAAGAGAGTATGATATGTGTGCGCATGACCGTGAGCCGAGAAGCAAACGACTACGTCTGTGACGGGATCTGGCGGAACGGCGGGAAACCGTTCCATTTTTAGATATTTGATTCCATTGGTGCGGTGATGAAGGACAGTTTTTTTTGCTTTTTGTAGCAAATATTTTTTGAAAAAAAGTATTTACATATTCAAAAAATATAATAAAATTATTCACATGGTAGAGATGAATTCCATCACAGTGTGCCGTCAACCCAATGGGAAAAGGCTCGGCAAATAGAAAAAGAAACGGTACGTCGTCTGTTTATTGACACTCATTTTTAAGTTAACTAAATTCAGAAAAGAATACAAAAAGGAGAAAAATGAAAAAGAAACTTGTTATCATCGCTATATTTTCGTCATGCCTCACGTTTCACGCGCTGGCAGTCACCCATTATGTCGTTCCACCGGAAACGCCGGGGGCAAACCCCTCGGGAGATTTCACTAGTTGGGAAACGGCGACCACCAATATTGCCGATGCCGTCAGCGTGGCGGCGAACGGCGAGCTAGTACTCGTATCCAACGGCACCTATTCCGTATCTGCCGAAATCGAAGTCACGGGATCAATCACCCTGCGCAGCTTCAACAACGGCGAGATTGATCGGGACGGGACGATTATTGATGCCCAATATCCAGCTCAGTCAAACCGCTGCTTGTACGTTAACAATACTTCCGCGCTGATTGACGGATTCACGCTGACCAACGGCTGTCCTTTGGCGACATCCCGCACTGGCGTCGGTGGCGGACTCTATCTGCAAGCAGGTCGGGTGCAGAACTGTAGTATCGTTGGCAATCGCTCTGCTGGGAACGGCGGCGGCGTCTATCTCGGAAACGGAACCACGTTCTTAGCCGACAGCCTCGTCAGCGGCAACCAAACCGGCGAGTCCAATGAGGGTGGCGGTGTCTACATCTATTGGACCGGGACGATCACCAACTGCTACATCGCCAACAATCGGGCAAAACTCGGGGGCGGTGTCGCCACCAAGACCGGGGCTACCTTTTTCTTCGCAGGTTGTCCAACCATATTGGATTGCGTTATCAGCAACAACGTGGCCGACGTTCTGGTCGGCGGGACCGGAGCTGGTATGGGCGGCGGCATCTATGCTACAAATTTCCAGCTGGTTGACGGTTGTATCGTCACGCACAACCTGGTCGCGAAAATTTCAAGTTCGACCTATGGAGCAGGCATTCATCTGGCCAATGGCGGTATAGTCAGCGATTCCACAATCGCTTACAACACTGGGGGTGACTACGGCGGAGGTATCAATGTGGGCGGATCACTCAACATGGTGACGAATTGTCTCATTAATAACAACACCGGCAACCACGGTGGCGGTGTTTATACCAGTGGTGGCTTGGTAGTCAATTCCACAGTGGTGAGCAACAGTTCGGCCGCGTTCGTCCAGGGCGGAAGGTTCCGCAACTGCCTGATCGCAAACAACACTTCCGGGATCCGCCCTTTCAGCTCAAATGGTGGCGTTTACCAAAACTGCACGATTACCGGAAACGGCGACTACGGCTTAAACATCGGCTACAATGATGTTTTCGCGATTACGAGCATCGTCGAGAACTGCATTCTCTATGACAATGGAAATAGCGGCATCAATTACACCATGGGGTCAGCCGCAGGCATCGTCCTTACCAACACCTGCACATTGCCCCAGGCATCGGGCCTCTACGACACGGGCAACATCACTAACGCACCGCTGTGGGTCAACGCCTCCGGAAACGACTTCCGGCTTCGCGGTGATTCTCCCTGTATCGATGCCGGCGTCTGGCAAGACTGGATGGTCGGAGCTTGGGACTTGGACGGTCGGAAACGCATCATCGGGACGGCGGTCGATCTGGGCTGTTACGAATATCTTGCGCAGGGAACCTTGCTGATAATGCGTTGAGATTGCATGTACAGAGCTATAGACATGCGCGTATGAACAGATCTCCTCGCAACAGAAAATATTGACAAAATGAAAAGAGAGTATAATATGTGTGCGCACAAAAAAACTGCACGTAGTATCTGGATTGTCGCGCTGGTATCGAGACCGTCCCAATTTGTGTGTCTCAAGGATTTTGTTAGAAACCACCTTTAGTCACCAAATTGTTGTTTTATTATTCTGTTCTTATTTTAGAATTTCTATATTTTCTATCATTCAATCAAGTTTATATTTAATGTCAATTAAAGATGTGATTGATGGTTTGAGTTGCACGCTTAGCTAAGCAGTAGATAGTAAATGATACGGTCTGAGTTAACCCCCTGGTCAAAACACTTCTTTACAATGGCATGCGTATATTCTATAATTGTTGATTGATAATTTAAATATTAAAGGAAGAACATCACGATGAAAAAGTTAGAAGAAGGCAATAAGCTAATGCTTGATTTTGAAAAGATTGGCAAAATAGCAGACAATTGCAGAGACGTTATACCAGTAGCCGTTCAAGATGCAAATACAGACGAGGTAATTCTTGTTGCATACACAAACGAATTAGCATTTCAGGAAACAATGAAGAAGAGAGTTCTTGTTTTGTGGAGCACATCCAGAAATGTTTTATGGGAAAAAGGTAAGACATCAGGTGAGACATTTAAGATTGTTGAAGCATTTGTAAATTGCGAGCAAAATTCACTTGTTTATAAGGTTATTCCAAACCGAGGCAAGATTTGCCACACAAACAACAAATCTGGCAATCCACGCAACTGTTACTATAGAAAAATCAACTTGGAAACACTAACGTTGGAAAATGTTGACGAGTAACGGAAAAATTATGAATTATAAATGCTGAATTCTGAATTATAAATTAGAAGAAACGCATCCATAATTTTTTATAACAGTTGAAACCTAGTATTGTTTGAGAGAACATAGAGAGAATTAATGACACAGTATCGATGTTCATATTGTCGTAAGATTATTGGTGACAAGCCAAAGAGTACATGCCCTTTCTGTAAAAAGAAGATGCGAGTGCCAATAAACCTTCTTTCTCCTGAAAGGCAGGAAGAGTTGAAGGAGCGCACCAAAAAAATCAAGAAGCACAGAGATGAAAAGCAGAAAGAGTATACAGATGCGCCAAACTCAACAGGAGTTTTTGCAAAAAAACCTGCAATACTCTTTTTTTGTATATTTGTTCTTGCGGTTATTGCTGCTATGTTTGCAATAAAAACAGATAGCAACTATCAAGCAACACATATGGCACCCAAAGAGGTAAAAGCCGAAAAAGAGGTTTCGGTATTATATGTTGCCCTACAAAATTTCAAAAAAGAAATTGGTCGTTATCCAACAGAAGAAGAGGGTTTGAAGGCTTTAGTGTTGAACCCGGGAACAATCTACTGGACTCATGAATTTGTTTCTCTCGTACGACCTGACCCATGGATGCAAAATTATGAATATAGTCTAGATGAATATACCAATATAGTTTTGTCTTCAAAGGGCAAGGATAGAATTACAGATACAGATGATGACATATATCCTTCTCTAAAAATGGTAGAACAGCTAATTGCGGAAGCTCCAGACAAAAAGAAGTTCAAAGAACCTAGGGTGGACGAGCCGCAATAATTGAAAGTTAAAAATTGATGAAAATTTTAATATTAACAATTATATATTTGATGGTGGTGCATATATATGCTAATAGCAGTAATACACAATTCAAGCATAGTATCACCCCAGACGAAGCCCAAGTTCTTGAAACAGCCAATGATATTGCATCAACTAATTATTTGAATGCCGCCACGTTTTTATCATCAAAATTAACTCAGAACTCAAGCTCGCCAATGCTTTTTGCTACCGCAAATTTTTATTTTAAGGCTGATGAGTATAAAGCCGCTCAGACACTATACCTTGACACGCTCAAAAAGACACCTGACTATGTTGAGGTAAAGAAGAATTTAGCTCGACTTTATTTGACAACAAAGAAATTTGATAAGGCAAAAGGAGTTATGCTGGAGCTAATAAATTCTGATCCAACAAATCCTGATTACTATCTTTTTTTAGGTAATGCATATATGCTAAGTAGTCTTGACACATCTGCAGAAACAGCTTTTAGACAGTGTTTAATGATTGATCCAACCAACAATAGTGCCAAGCTTGGTTTATGTAGATCATTGTTAAACCAGGAGAAATATAACGATGTTATTCCAATGGCAAAAGAGTTACTTGATTTAGATGCAGAGAGTCAAGTTTACTGGATGTTGCTGGCAAACGTACAAATTGCAGAGGGAAATATAGCCAATGCGTTATATTCGCTCGAAACAGCTAAACGTCTAAAATGCATTACCCCCGACATGGAAATGACCTTGGCAAACATCTACCTAAATGAAAATCTATCTCAAAATGCTGTTGATATTTATATTAAACTTTTAAAGGAAAATCCTAACAAATTTAAAACAGAGCAACTTAAAAGCATCATAAATGCCCTAATTGCAATGAATAAAATTGTGTTAGCCGACACCCTTTACAATAGTTTAAAGGATAAAAAGGTTATTAAGAAAGAGGATAACCTGAAGTTGCAAGCTTCTCTACATGTTGCTAAAAAGCAACAGAAGGCAGCCGTTAAGATATATCAAGAGATACTCGAAGAAAATCCAATTGAAGCAGAAACATTGATTGCATATGCCACATATTTAAAAGAACAGCAATTGTATGATCAAGCAATAACAACAATTACTCCGGTAACAAGGTTGACAGGTTATGAAGCAACTGCACTACTTTTGCTAACAGATATAGAACTTGAACGCAGAAATTTTCAGGCAGCCGTGAGCTATCTGGAAAATGCAATGATATTTGAAAGCAATCCTGCAACAGAAAGCTATCTTCGTCAAATAAAAAAACTACTCAATTAGTATTGATTTTTATCGATATTTCAAGTACGATACGCAGGAAAAATTTTAACAGAACAAGAAAAAACTTGTGAAAACATAGAAAAGAATATAGATAATGAGTCTCCAAATAGGAATAGTCGGATTGCCAAATGTTGGAAAATCCACAATATTTAATGCATTAACAAAAACACAGAACGCAGAAGCTGCAAACTATCCATTTTGCACAATAGAGCCAAACAAGGCAGTTGTTGCGGTTCCGGATAGTAGGCTTACTAAACTTGCCGAAATGGTTAATCCTGAAAAAATTACACATGCGACAGTTGATTTTGTTGACATAGCCGGGTTGGTAAAAGGGGCAAGTAGAGGAGAAGGCCTTGGCAACAAATTTTTAGCAAACATCAGGGAAGCTGATGCGCTTTTGCATGTTGTCAGGTGTTTTCCTGATGAGAATGTAGTACATGTTGAAGGTTCAATAAATCCATTAAGGGATGTTGATATAATAGAGACAGAACTAATTCTTGCTGACTTACAGACGTTGGAAAACCGTATGGTTAAGCTTAAAAAACAAGCTAGAGCGGATAAAGCAATTGCAGCTATACTACCTATAAGCGAAGAACTGACAAAACATCTTGAAGAAGGAATGCCAGCTTCTACATTTGAACAATCAGAAAATGAGGCAGTTATTGCACTTTTCAAAGAGTGTCAATTTTTAAGTGCAAAAAAGATAATTTATTGTGCAAATGTTGATGAAGAGGCATTTATTGAAGAAAATCAGGATATAAAAGATGTAGAAGACTATGCAGCAAAGCGAAATTCTCAAGTTGTCAAGATTTCTGCTCGAATGGAAGAAGAGCTCATTGGTATGGAAGATGATGAAAGAGACGAATTTTTGTCTTCTTTTGGGATAGCACAGAGTGGGCTTGACAAAATAATTACTAAAGGTTACGCTACTCTCGGTTTGTGTAGTTACCTGACAGCCGGGCCCAAAGAAGTAAGGGCATGGACCATACACCAAGGTTGGACAGCCCCAAAGGCAGCAGGTGTCATTCATACAGATTTTGAAAGAGGGTTTATTAGAGCCCAAGTCATAAAATATAACGATTTTACAGAAAATGGCGGTGAACAATCTTGTAAGAACAAGGGGTTAATGTCCACCGAAGGGAAGGATTATGTTGTCCAAGATGGCGATATAATTGAGTTTCTGTTCAATGTTTAAAGATTAAGGAATATATAATGAAAAAAGTTTTAATACCAACCAGTTTAAATGCTGCTGCTGCAAATTTACTCAAAAACAATGGAAATTATAAAGTAATTCAAAATCCAGATATCTCTTTAGAAGAGTTTGCCGTGGAGCACGCCGATGCGTATGCAATAATTGTAAGAAGCGAAAAAATCAGTGAAGGGATAATAGATTTATTTCCAAATTTAAAAGTTATCATTCGTGCTGGAGCTGGGTTTAATACAATTGACACAAAATACGCCAGAGCCAAACATATTGATGTGATGAACACACCTGGAGCCAACTCAAATGCTGTTGCAGAAGAGGTTATTGCAATGATACTTGCATCCGCAAGAAATATTATTCCTGCCGACATATCAACTAGAGCTGGCAAATGGGAAAAGAAAACATTCATGGGAACAGAATTAACCGGCAAAACAATTGGAATAATAGGCTTGGGAAATATTGGTCAATTAGTTGCAAAAAGAGCAAAAGGATTTGAGTGCAATATAATGGGATTTGATCCATTTATATCTTCCGAAAAGGCAAAGGAGTGTGGAGTAAAACTTGCATCCTTAGAAGATATTTTTTCAAAATCAGACTATATCACACTTCATATTCCTGAGAATGATGAGACAAGAAAAAGTATTAACAACAAGCTATTCTCATTAATGAAAGATGGAGCGGTTATTGTTAATTGTGCACGAGCTGGTGTTATTGATGAAGATGACCTTCGAGCAATTAAAAAAGAAAAAGATATTAAACTTTTGACAGACGTCTATCCAAAAGATGAAGCAGGCGAAAAACCAATTACTGATATTGCAGACATCATGTTGCCGCACTTGGGTGCAAGTACAAAAGAGGCTAATATCAAGGCTGCAGTTAGAGCAGCTGAACAGCTGATTGATCTTGATGAGAAAGGCATTACCAGTTTTATTGTAAACCGAGACATTCCAGAAGGTCTTGATGAAAAATATTGCGAACTATCATATATTATAGCAAAACTGGCGGCAGAAATTAATGGTCAAAACAATACAACAAAGGGTATTGCAACAAGTTTCTATGGTAAACTTGAGCCGTATGAAGAGTGGTTGTTAAATCAAATTGTTGCAGGAGTTGAAAAAGATTTTGACAAATCCATGGATAACACAACAGCATTATCATTTTTAGAAGAGATGGGAGTTGAATACACCAACAGAAAAACCAACATTGATAAAGGCTTTGATAACTCAATCACTCTAGATCTTACAAGTCGAGTTGACAATACAACGTTAAAAACAGTGAGTATAAGAGGTACCGTCACAGAAGGTACAATTATGATTTCTAGAATAGAAGAATTTGACAAACTATATCTCGAACCAATTGGTAATGCAGTTTTCTTTATCTATGATGACAGACCTGGTGTTATTGCAACAATTAGTTCAAAGTTGGCTGAAAAAGGTATTAACATAGAGGATATACGAAATCCTCACTGCTCTGACTCAGAAAGATCTTTGGCGGTATTAAAGGTTGCAGACTTGCCATGTAAAGACACAGTATCTCAGATAGCCAAAGATATCAATGCAATATCATTCTTTGCAATAAAATTCTAGAAAATACTCTTTTGGATAATATTCGGCGATGAACCATCGCCGCTATCATGACTACAAGACAATATTGGTTTGCAAAATTTGGCGTGAGACTCGAGCCTGCGAGAGAGGCTTTAACCACTAAAGATAAACAAGATGGCAATGAGGACATTGCCGCTCCCAAGCAACAAGACAACACTTAAACGCGAGACTGGGAGCGAGAACGTCCCCGTTCTCATAAGTAGGGTTTCCTGTTTATTCGCTTAGATCAGATTTTTTAACATACTTGTCACAAAGACGATCAATTTCTGCTTTTCGGAATGGTTTGACGATGTATTCATTGCAACCACTTTCGACGGCGCGTTGACGATATTCATCATCAGAATATGCTGTTAAAACGACTATAGGAGTGCTTTTTGTTTTGGTACGTAAAAAAGTAATGGCATCAATACCATCTAACTTTGGCATATTTAAGTCCATAAAAATCAGCACGGGGTCAATATAGTCAAACAGACTAACAGCTTCAACGCCGTCAACAGCTCTGTATAATTGATATTTGTCACCTATCATCCCCTTTAAAACCGCATAATTCAAATCATTATCTTCTGCTACTAAAATTCTATACTTCATATATCTCCATTCATCACACATTCACAACAGCAAACAAAAATATTGTTTGCAAAAAAAGAAAGACTCCACTTTTCTTATCACCAAGGGGATAATATCAAACAGAAACATTAACTGTCAATACTATATATAAATAATTACATATAAATAATTACACGTTATGATGTCAGAAATGATTTTATACTCTTTGCAACATAAGACTTTTTGTCTAATTGATCAAGAGTTCGCTCTAATATTTTTGTAACTTTCATTTTCAGGTCGGGTTGCATTCTAGATACAAAACGAAAAGCTCCAACCATTCTGTTTGCCAGATACTCATTTTTATCTGTTAGTTGAACGATTTTTTCACCTACCCATTTTAGGCCTTCGTCAGTCCAGAGAAATGCATTGTTTGAAATCGCTGCAAGGTACAACCCTGAAACATGACCAGGATGACTAGGGTCAAAAGACGCACGTTGTTCCTCATGTTTTAAAAGCTCGAGACACTCACCACCCTCTACAGATGCAACAGCAGCAAGGAATTGTCTGTAACCGCTATTACTCTCCACATATATCTTATAAGCTTGTTCAATCAAACTCTCTTTATCCGGATGCATACTCATATTAATGCAAGTTAATGCATTCAACTTATCAGTAATATCTTTTGCTGCGTTAAAGTGTTCTTCGGCCAACATATATGCTTTAGGCGCATGAGCTGTTGTAATAACCTTCAAAACAACAAATTTCAGTCGCCTTCTACTGATGTTGCCATTATGGTTATCAGCACTATTATATGTATCTATACTGTTAAACAGTTGTAACATTGCACCCAAATGGCTGACACAGACGGATCTTGTAAGCTTTTCCTTGGCAAGAACGCACTCTTTATATAAGGGTATGTACTCTCTAGACAACGGCTGATCATCAATATTCAGCATATAGCTTTTTACCATATTTGAGATGTTTACATCCTCAATTAGCCTACCATATAAATCCAACCACTCCTTAGAAACTTCAGCATTAATATCTTTAATTAGTTTAATTCTCTCAATATCTGTTAAAATCTGCATAGCTTCAACTCTATTGTATATGGACGTATCGAAACTGGATTGCAAAACAAGCTCTTCATAAGAAATCGAGTGATGGTCAAAAACACCATAAAAACAGCAATCTCTATTCCAAGAGATAAAAGCAAAAGGTTCTACATTATTATAAACAAGACTTTCAAAACTTTTTGTTATAGTAACCATATCTGTTAGAATATCTTGTCCTTTATCATCAACTACTGCAAAAGCTAATGGAATAACAAAATTTCCGACTCCACCCTGGGAATGCTTTTGTTGAATATTAATTTGCAGAGTTTTGTTAAATTGATCATATTGATATTTGGCCAAAACTATAGGATATCCAATCTGATATAGCCATGCCATCTTAAACTGAGACAAGCTAACTCCACTTATCTCTTCAAAGCACTCTAAGAACTGGTCGCTATTAGCGTTACCTCCTCTATATCTTCTAAAATATAGATCTTTTGCTTTTATAAAATTATCTGAACCAAGGATTAGTCTTAACATTCTTATAACTTCTGCAGACTTTACATATGTCAAACCATCAATCAACTCGTCAGGGTCATTAAAACCATCCCTAACAATTTTTCCAAGGTGTCCACCATCTTCGATTGCAAGAGGTCCTCCAATAGGTTCACGCATAGACTGCACTTCTGCAAGTCTTTGCCAGCATGAATCAAACAGACAGTGCATATACTGTCTTTCTACATCTACAGTAAAAGCTTCATTCAACCAAACATCAAACGGAGTTTCCATTGTAACCTCGCTGCCACACTGATTATGCTCAAACTCATGAATAATGACAGCATGTGCATACTCAATTCGAGCATCTCCGGTAAACTCATCAATTAAGGCAGCCTCTGTAACAATTGTTGTATTACCAAGATTTTCCATTCCACCCCAATTTGATTTTTCCATACAGATTGTACGATAAACTTCAAAGGGATACTCATAATTCTGAGTTTCACCCTGCCATATTATAGAGTCTTTGAGAATCTGCATAGGTTCTTTGGCTCCCGACAATCTCCCTGGAGGCACAAGATATTCCAACTTCACAGCATGTCCGGAAGGGTAGATAATTTTATCAGAAAGCACATCCCAAGTTCCAACAGCAACAATAAAAAGATAAGGCACCATAGGTAGATTTAACTCATAAGTAATTTGTTGACGAGTACCTTTATTAAAAACAATAGGAATACCATCCGGATTGGTTTCTCTACATACATTGCCATTTGATATTAAGTGTGTATATTCAACATCCGCTTCTATTGTCGTTCTCATAGTACACTTTGCAGTGCAATCATCAAATACTGGGAAAATCCTCTGAAACCCCCACTGCTGACATTGTGAAATGTATTGTTGCGGACCTTTATAAGTTGTATCTTTATATATACCTTCCAACAAAGAATCACTTGGATAACAAACTGTTTTTGTTTTTATTTTAATCTGTGACCCCACTTCGCATTCGTATTTTAGATCAAGAATTAATTTATCATGATCTCTGTCATACTTCCATTCTATAGAGTCAAAAGTTTGTTCTATTACAATTCCCGCCTCAAGCACATCGTCAACTTTACAATCAAACACCACCTGACTAGTAAGCTTTTGAGCTATTATAGTTAATTCATTTTGACAAAAGACTTTATCATCAAAAAAATTCAGACTTAATTCCATATGTATCAACTTGAAATCACGGGGCTTAAAATCATCTCTTATATATTTAAATTCACGGCTCATAAAAAATACTTCCTTATATTCTTATTAATATGAATACATTATATATTATTACAAAGTTCCAAACAATAATTATTTGTTTGCCATATTTCTAACCTCCTATTTTTATGGTTAGACTTATTGTTTAAACATTAATAAAACAAGCCACAGATTCACACAGATTAAACACGAATATTTATCCGCGAAGGTCAGTGTGAATCTGTGGATAGAAATATATTTCAACCTTATACACAAACAGTAACATTTGCATATTTCACTTCATTCGCTGATTCTTTCCGGAAATTTGCTCAAAAATTAAAATAAATAAATTATTTTTTCTTATTAAATCGTTAAATCTATGTTAAATAGGCTGAAAAAAGTATAATATTTTTCAAGCTAACAAATAAAACGAGGAAAATAGAAAAAAAAGTTGACTAAATTTGGCAATTTTTATATATTACAAATAATAGGCAATTACTGTAGACTAATTTTTGTTATTATTCTACGTTTTTATAATTAAAATCAATCCTCAATTATGGGAGGTTTAAATAAAATGAAACATTCTAAAATGTTTAAAATGTTATTAGCTGGCGTTGCTGTTGTGGCGATGACTTCATCAACATTTGCTGCAACTGCAGTGCCGTTTTCAGATAGCTTTGAAGGCTATGCTGATGGTGCTGATATTGGTACAAGTGTTCTTAGCAATTGGTATGCCGAAGCAGACGTGGCTTTAGCAACAACTAACGATAATCCAACTGGTTATTATGCTGGTTATCCAATCACAAACATCAATCATGACGTAACAATGGCGTTTGATGGTACAGTATCTAACACAATAGCTGGCGTTGCTGAAACAGGAGTTTACGTTGACTTCTTAGTAGACCCAACTTTCTGGGACGAAGATGATGCACCTGCTGTTCCTGATAATTCACAGGTAGCTTTGTATTTCGATACAAACGGTTATGCTAACATCTATCACACATATGAAGAAACTTTTGGGACATTTAACGTGACTCAACAATGGACACAAATCAGTAACGTAGATGCTATCGGCACAAGTGACTGGGTTCGTGTTACATACCAGATGTTCTATGATAATCCTGACTATACATACTTCAAACTATGGATTAACGGTGAAGCTGCTTCAAGTACTGCTGGATACACAGATGACACATTCTTAGTTACAAACGGAGTTTACTTTATTAATTCTGATTGTGGTGGTTACGGTGTTCTAGGTGATAACAAGATTAACTCTTTCACAGCCAAGGGTGCTGGTACACTTGATGACTTTGTTGTAACAGATGGCGCTATAACTCCATTCGTTCCAGTAGGAAATCTATGGACAGTAACAACAAGTGCTGGTACAGGCGGTTCAATTGATCCTGTTGGTGCTACAGTTGTAGACGAAGGTGATACTTTCTCTGCTACAGTTACTGCTGATATGAACATGCTAATTGAATCTATCACAACAAACAGCGTTGCTATTGCTTTGACAAATAGTGCAGCTCAAGTTGTTGATTTTGCTGTTTACTCAGACGTTACAGTTGCTTCAACATTTACAAATGCAGCAATTTCAAGTTACTTGATTGCAATCACAAATAATGCTCCAGCATTTGGTTCTGTTAATCCAAGTACAGACACAAATGTAACAGCTGGTTTAGATGTAACAGTTACAGCTACACCGAACACTGGTTACAGTGCTATAATGGGTATTGACGGTGGTGGTCCACTAGAAACAAATGAATTTGTATTCACAGCTGTTTCAGCAGATCATGTAGTTCTTGTTAACTTCATAGTTGGTGACATTACTTCAACAAACGGTGTTGCCGTTGAATCAACATGGTTATTGCAGTACGGACTAGCTTTGACACAAGCAAATGCAGATATGTATTGGGAAGCTTTCTTAGCTGATACAGATCCAACAGATCCTAATAGTAAATTTGAAATCATCTCAGCAGAAGTTGTAGATGGCACAAATTACATTAAGTGGATATCAGAGGGTAAGACGGATGGATTCCTTCTACCTGACTTCACAGTAATGGGATCAGACGACCTAACTAATGGTTGGATGAGCATTGACACAGTAGCAAGACCATCTTCATTTACTACAAATGTAGTTATAGATGCAACTAAGACTTATTACAAGCTTAATGCTACAGACTAAGCTCCTTCAGGAGTTAAAGTAAAGAACTTACTTTATGAAAAGCGGTATGAAAATTCATACCGCTTTTTTTGTGCCTTGATGACAAATCTGATTTTGTTCTTTACATAGTTTTGTTGTTTTATATACAATATGAGCAAAATTAAAATATGGAGCTAAAAAATGAACTTTAAATATTTTTCAATAATAATATTGGTATCACTTATTTCAATCAATTTAGTTGGCGAACCAATGAAAATGAAAGTCAATGCTGACAACGTAAATCTAAGAGCCGGAGCTGATTCCAATAAAGAAGTTGTGAGTCAGGTTTGCTATGATGATATATTGTATGCAGCAGGCAAGGATGAATCAGGCAAATGGTTTAGGGTTCTTCCACCAAAAGGAACAAAACTATATGTATACGAAAAACTTATACAAAATGGAAAAGTTAGCGTAAAGAAACTAAACGTTAGAAGTGGCCCGGGAATCAACTACACAAAAATGGGAGAAATTCTTAAAGACCAGGAGATAAAGGTGATTAATAGGAGAAACGAATGGATTGCAATTGAGCCTCCCGAAAACTGCTATTTGTGGATAAGCACTGATTATCTTGAACCTATTGTTGTAAAGAAGGTCGCACCTGTTAAGAAAGCGGTAACACCAACAAAAGTTGCTAGTCCAAAGAAGACAAAAACAGCTAAGCCACCCGCTCCGATCAACAGATCTTTTGCTGGAAAAATTAGTAATAATCCAACAACTACAGCAACAACATCATCATATTCTACACAAAAGACACAGCCTTCAAAAATTCCAGCATCTTTAGCATCCAAGAAGCTTCAGTCAAGACCACAGGGGTTGTATGCTAAGGGATACGAAGGTGTTTTGAGAAAGGGTAGTATGTTTGTCAGTTCACCTTCTAGGTTTTATCTTATCCAGTACGATCCAAATGATAGAATCATTAAAATATGCTATGTTTTAGGTAACGGAGAACAGTTGGAAAATCTTCTAGGAAAATCAATTATAGTATCAGGAGAGTGTTATTGGCTAGATGGATATTCAACACCAGTTGTCATCCCAAAACAGATAACAAAATCAAAATAACTTAGTTGGATAGTTTTATATAATTGTTAATGGTTAATGTTGGAAAAGCTCCGCAGGTATTGATTAGATAGGTTGCGGTGCAATACATGAGTTTACAGTTTACCATTTACCATTTACAGTTTAATTTTACTATACAGTTTTTCGTAAAAAACAGATAGGCCTGTAAAGAGGATAAACCTTTTGACAGAACCTGCTAATAATCAAGGAAACATGAATGAATATAATTTTACCCTTTTGCACAATTTGCGTTTTACTTGCCATAGGCAAACTTCTTAGAGTTAAAGTAAAATGCTTTCAGGCACTTTACATACCCTCTTCAATTCTTTCAGGAATTTTAGCACTTGCTCTAATTCAAATTATATTAGCAGTATTCAAGGATACAGGAAGTGAAGTTGTTGCAACATATACTGCCGGTTGGAGTAAGCTACCTGGTTTTTTAATTAACATTGTTTTTGCAGTAATCTTCTTAGGTTCAAAAGTTCCTTCTGTAAAAGAAGCTTGGAACAAAGCAGGTCCTCAATTAGTTTATGGACAGATTGTAGCCTTTGGTCAGTATGTCGTTGGATTAGGACTTGCTATATTCTTACTATCAAATATGTTTAATATCCCTGCCGCATTTGGCGGGTTAATTCCTGTTGGTTTTGAAGGTGGTCATGGGACAGCTGCGGGATTAGCAGATACCTTTACTCAATATGGTTGGACTTCCGGTAAAGATCTCGCACTAGCGGCGGCCACCTTTGGTATTGTTTCCGCAGTAATTGTAGGTATGGTTTTAATTAACTGGGCAATTCGCAAAGGTTACGTTACCTCCATAAAACAGCTTGATGATATGTCCGAGTTTGAAAGAGCTGGTCTTTACGTAAAAGATGCTCAACCCGCTGCTGGGAGACAAACTGTTGCCTGCCACTCTATTGATAGCTTAGCATTTCATATAGCAATTATTGGGGTTTCTATTCTTGTAGGACTAATCATTCTCCAAATACTTAAACTTATTGAGATGCAAATCCCTGGGATGAGGGAATTGGGTATTTTTCAGGGATTTCCACTATTTCCATTGGCAATGATTGGAGGCCTTATTGTTCAAATATTTTTCGACAAATTTAAAAGAAACTATTTGTTAGACCATGGTTTAATGCAGAGGGTCGGGGGAACAGCGCTTGATTTCCTAGTGGTTTCAGCAATTGCTATAATTTCAATTAATGCAATTACTTCAAACTTTGCTCCATTTATCATTATTGTTGCCGGAGGAATTATATGGAATATCTTCTGCGTGATGTTTCTTGCAAAAAGGCTACTGCCAAATTACTGGTTTGAGCGAGCAATTGCGGAGATGGGGCAATCTATGGGCGTAACAGCAACAGGAGTGTTACTTCTTAGAGCGGTTGACCCTAACAATCAGACAGACGCTCCTGAGGCATTTGCATACAAACAGCTTCTTCATGAGCCATTCATGGGAGGAGGGTTGTTTACAACGACTGCTGTTATTCTTATGCTTAAATATGCAAATGGTGGGTTGATTGTTCTTGGCATTGCTTTTTCTGCAATTATTTTATGGCTAATTATTTGGTATATATTGTGGGGGCATAAGAAAAAGTAATGGAGAATAAGCGATTAACAATTGAATTTGGAATTAAAGATTTATCATTAAGAAAAAGACTTGTTTCAAAAAAGGAAACAACACACACCATGTTGGCAACACTTATATGGCCCCGACCGGCAATAAGAGAAAAAAAAATGTTGCAATCAATAAAAGTTGACTCTCAAGGCAATATGTCAGTTGATTTACCCTGGGACAGAACCATTCTCGGAAAAGAGACAACACAAGGGGCATTTGCCATTAAGATTGCTGTATTCAAAAACATGTCAGACAAAAAACAAGCAGAGTTTTTAAGATATCTAATTGCAGAAACATCAAAAGAAATTGGTGATTATGTTTCAGATTTAATAGATATTCCACTTGCTTCAGATTTGGTTGACATACCCTTTGACTATTTTTCAAAAAAGATTGGCAAAGATAGCGTAGATAGTGGTATTATTGGAAGTACTTGTATAAACTTTGATATCTCTTCAGAACAGAATTATATTTTGTCTAAAAGTGATTTAACAACACCAAGAGATTTTTATACAAGCAGAACATTAACAAGAGCCGGCAAACGAACCAGAGTTAGAAAGAAAATATTAAAAAAGGGAGATATTATTGGAAGTGTCCAGATATCATTAAAAATCTATGAATAAGAACATTCAACCATATATATATTTTTTTCTTACTATTGCTTTAGCTTTTTCTTGCAAAAAAGAGACTGTTAGAGAGAGAGAATCTGCCGAGATACAGCAGACAGAAATGCAATACGCATATAAACTCCTTGAGAACAATAAAAAGACGGAAGCTGCTGAAGTTTTTGAAAAGGTTCTATATAGCAATCCAGATAACTCGCGAGCACACCTTGAACTAGCAATCATATATCATCAGACCAATGATTTTATTAATGCGATGTACCACTATAGAAAGTATGGAAAACTCCAACCCCATGCTCAAAAATTTGAGTTGGCTCAAGATCAATTAAGCCTTGCAAAAAAGGAATTCACTTATGTTCAAACCGGAAAAGCTGCAAAAAGAAAGCGTGCACCAGAACCGGAACCCACACACAAAAACAACGCAACTAATATAACACAAGTTCTTAGAGACAAAAATTTCCTGTTAACAGAAGAAGTAGAGAGCTTGAAAAACAAAATTACCAGTTTGGAAAAGACCGTTCAGTCGCAAGCAAAGGTGCTTCGAGATAGAAAAGAGAAAGTATCTGAATACATAGTTTTAGAAGGCGATCATCTTCAAGGGATAGCTATAAAAATATATGGAGATGAATCTAAGTGGAAAATTTTATATGATGAAAACAAAGATAGATTAAACCTTAAAACACCAAACAATATACAAGTGGGACAAACTCTCATTATTCCATGGGATAAGAACATAAATGAGTAAAGAAATTATTGATACAGATTTGTTTTATAACAACGACACTACTCCATCAACAGATGATGATGGCGTACCAATGCATAATGTGCCTACTGTTGGTATTGGGAAAATAACGAAACACAAACAACAACTAGACCAGAAAATATCAAAAAAACTTCAAGAACTTGACCAACTTGAATATATACAACGAGAATTAGAAGAAAAAAATGCTTTTCTTGACAAACTTTCAGAACACCAGATTCTTGTTGAACAGAAACGTCGAAGAATGATATTAAGCCTAACGAAAGCAATCATACTACTTGAAAAACAACTTAATGATACTCAAAAATTTCATCAGCTAATTGATAACGCACATTTAAACTTTTCTAGATCAGTCGAAGACTTAAAAGCTGTTGATATTGAGAAGTGGATAAATGATGATCACGATTTTTCTGAAGAACTTGCGGCAACGGCTGCATTAGTTGAGGCTTCAGAGAAAGAATTTGAGAGAATTTCAGCAAAGATAGAAACTGCTAATTTTTATCTTTCACCTAATAAGATCCAATCCAAGCTGAAACTTGCAAATCAATTTAATGATGAGCTAAATGGCAAAAGTTTTGGACATATCCTAAAAGCAGGAATTGTTTTTGCTCTTCCTATGATGCTTTTTCTTGTACTATTCTTTGTTATTTTATCTTTTTTAAATTAGAAGTCATCTATCATGAAATACCACTCCCATATTCTAAAAGAAAAACAAAAAATCAACCAGAACCTCAAAGAACTTGATGAGCGCATTCTGATTCTAAAAAAATCTATTGAATACGACAGGCGTAATACAAAGATGGGCAAAAAAGCAAATAGGTCACACACAATTAATATGCCGTCTTTCTCCACAACATCCAAAGCCACAAAAAAAACATATTCTCCACAATACAATCGTAAGAACAGTAAATTACTAGATAATTTGTCTTCTAGTTATAATACAAAAGCACCAAGAAACAGTAATAACTACCAGAGAAACAAAGCACTAATCATGTCTAGCATTGCTGCACTTATAATAATCTGGGTTGTCTATAGCCTTACACATTAAACAGGTGACCCTGCATAAACATCTTCTATATCATTTTCTAACATAAACACTCCCTTGTTTCCATATTGATTCTATCAAACGTTGTGTACTATTTTTAGACCTATGTGCTTTAGTTCTATGTTCTAAGGTCTAAGAAATACGCGTTACATTATACGTGCTACGTGTTAAGTTCTCCCTGTTTTTAAAGTTATTCAATTCAATCGAACAGGAACTAAAAGAAACTGTAAACGGGAAAGGGGAAATGGTAAATCCAGGTGTTGCTCCGCAACCTATCTAACTAATTATATACCGCCAGAGGCATTCATAGCCTCGCAGAGAGCAACCTTAGACCTTAGACCAACCTTAAAACTCTTTTATGAGCAATTATAAAAAGACCATTGTTCCAACTTGTTGGAATGCTTTCAAAAACAATCCGTGGTTATCGGTGTTCACCAGTGGCTAAATTCTTTCTTTGTATTTTTTGTGCCCTTTCGAGGCTAAATATCTTCTCTTTTTTTATTTGGTAGAGAGCTTGCAGTTATATGATTTGGGAACAACTTCAGCACCAGTTTGGGCCATATTAATTAAAGGCACTCCCTTTCCTACAATAGCATCATTGAGCGGAGCATACACTTCAAGACTAGAACGCAGCCATTGCCCTTGATTCAGCGATTCCATTGAATCTGCATCAAGACAAGATCTATACACTAACACATCTTTAAATAGCGCCTGTGAACAAGAAAAGGATTTTCCACCAGCCATATAAAATGTTTTTGGAACCATGCGACTCGGAACAGAACCAATATCTTTTCCATTAACATAAAACTTAACCTCAGAATTGCAATAGCTATGTGTCAAACCAATATTATAAGTTGTTCCCTGAGTAACTTTTATATCAGAAACAATATTTGTTCCATTAACATCCAGTTCCCAGCAACCAGATTCTCCAACAAGGATTTTACAGTCATCTACTGCTGCAATTGTTTTTACTTTTTTTGCATAGTTTTTTAATAATTTAACAGTAAATGCCATGGAAAAGGAATGCATAGTATATTCAGGCTGATATTGCAGTGCGGCACTTTTATCACCGTCATCACCACATTCCATCCATGAATCTTTTGAAGCAGGCAGTGGGTAATTCCAGTCAATCAGATTATCAAATAGTGATGGAGGAATTGAATAGAACATTTCAGTATGACCAAAATCATTTGGATGTCCGGCATCTACCCAAGCATCTGCCTGCCAATGACCATTACCTTCATTGACCGATCCCATAAAATCAATACTTGCTATATTCCATCTATTCAACTCTTCATTAAATTTTTTGATATAAGTATAATGTTTGCCACCATACGAATTATTGGGATAGCAGTTAGCAACTATTGGTATTATGTTATTTCTGCGACATAATTGAATTATTTTACGCATATTTTTGACAAATTGGTTATATATAAGTGGAGAGTTACCCATAATTCCTTCATTTGCAAGAGAAAGTCCAATGATAACCATGTCTGGCTTTTCAGGCAATAAGTCCTGCTCAAATCTTGCAAGAATTTTTATTGTATTATCCCCGCCAACAGACTTGTTGACATAAGTCCAGTTTTCTTTTTCAAGCAACTTGCCCAACTGATTGCCCCAACCAAACATATTTGTTGCTCCAGCTCCGAAAGCCACAGAAGAACCAAAAACAGCCAACTTCATATTACTAGCTTTTTCTGCTTGTGTAATTAGAGCTCTTGCTACGCAATCAGCTTCTTCAGTAGCATTTTTTCTGCGAAGTTCCACTTCCAGAAGTTGTTTTGTATACTTTGAGTGGCAACTTGTTGCAAATTTCCAACCACCACTACCACTCTTTACAAGAACACATATTAAATTTTTACCTTTATTAAGTTTCATATGAAATGGATTGTCTACACAAGAAAATTCATGGGCTACATTTCCTGTCTGTAAAGTATCAAACACAGGTTCTCCATTCACAAACCACTCCATCCACCAGTCTGAGCCTGCGCCAACAACCAATTCAACAGGCTCATCACAGGTAATTTCTTTCATCAGATATAAACCGTCCCCGCAACGAGATGGGTCATAACTTGTATCTGTAGGATATAAAAACTTGCCAATGTCAAATTGCTGATCAGAGATGGTAATTACTCTGGCATCATATGCAGCATCACCATCCGTGATTTCAGCAGGTATGGTTTTGAAACTAGTTAGTGTTTCCTCAGATAACTGACAAAAAGATGGTATTGCACCAAAAACAGTCCATTCTCCTGATAATGCATCATCATATTTATCGGCTGACACCGACGTTCCTAAATTTAACATTAACCCAACTCCTATCAATTTAATTATCTGATTCATATTTTAAATGACATTTTTCTTTGTTTTATTTTCGGAGGCTATAATATAAAACATTGGATTTAAGGTCAAACTTATATGCTAATATCAATTGAAAATTATATGAACGACAACCAGAAGGCAAACGAAAAAGATAGTTGCACAAAGAAATATATATTTATGGCTTGCAATTTAGGTGAAAAATTTATAGATTCCATTGCTGTAGCAATAATATATAAATTTTAGGAGACATATAATGAACGAGAAAAAATTACCATTTGACGGAAAAAAACTTGAAGAGATAATAGAAACATATCCAACACCTTTTTATATTTATGATGAAAAAGCAATTCTTGAAAATGCAAAGGCCTTAAAAGCTGCATTTTCTTGGAACAAAGGATTTCATGAGTACTTTGCTGTAAAAGCTGCACCAAATCCATTTTTAATGAAGATACTGAAAGAAGAAGGCTTTGGAGCTGATTGCAGTTCTCTACCAGAACTAATGCTTGCTGAAGAAATTGGCGTGGTTGGAGAAGATATCATGTTCACATCAAATGATACACCGGCAGACGAAATGATAAAAGCCAAAAAACTTGGGGCAATCATAAATCTTGATGACATCACACATATTGAATTTCTTGAAAAGACAGCCGGGCTACCAGAACTGGTTTGTTTCAGATACAACCCAGGTGAATTAAAAGAGGGCAATGCAATTATTGGTAATCCGACTGATGCAAAATATGGTTTCACCAAAGAGCAACTTTTTGAAGGCTATAAAATGCTAAAGGAAAAAGGCGTTAAACGTTTTGGCATCCATACAATGGTTGCATCCAATGAACTTAATCCAATATACTTCATCGAAACTGCTGAAATTCTATTTGATTTGGTCGTAGAGATTTCAAAAGAACTAGATATTACATTTGATTTTGTAAATATTGGTGGAGGAATTGGCATTCCATATAATCCAGAAGATAAAGCTGTTGACTTAAACATTGCCGGACAAGGCATAAAAGATGCGTATGAGAGAATCATAGAGGGCAACAACATGCCTGAGCTTAAACTTTACATGGAATGTGGTCGAATGGTAACTGGTCCATTTGGTTACCTTGTTAACACAGTACGCCACATCAAAGAGACTTACAAAATATTTATTGGTCTTGATAGCTGCATGGCAAATCTGATGAGACCAGCACTTTATGGTGCATATCACCATATCACAGTTGTTGGAAAAGAAAATGATGATGATGAATGCATATATGATGTAACAGGTTCGCTTTGTGAAAACAACGACATGTTTGCTATTGACCGTAAATTGCCTGAAATTGAAATTGGAGATTTAATTGTTATACATGACACAGGTGCACATGGACACGCAATGGGGTTCAACTATAATGGTAAATTACGTTCTGCAGAGCTACTACTCAGAGAAGATAGATCTGTTGTAGAAATCAGAAGAGCTGAAACAGAAGCTGATTACTTTGCAACACTTGATTTTAATGCATTAAAGAAATTTCAATAAACAAAAGGGCTATCCAAAAACTTATTTCATCGATCAGCGATCGACGCTACAATGTAGAAAACCTGCAAAAAATGCTAGTTTTACAGCATAATAGCTGTAGCCAAGTCACTTCGGCTCGGAGAAAAACAACGTTTTTCTAAGTTTTATGACCGCATCCCCTACATTTTTAATGCATACCATCAGCGAAATTACCGGAGAACTCTGCCTGACGTTTTTCACAATTTTTACGCGGACAGAAGGTACAACTTATAAAAGGTTTGTCCGAATCAAAAATGATTCCGGCAATAGTTTTGTTAGGCAGCATCAAACAAGAATCAGTTAAAATCACACCAATTTGATTTTCAACATCACCAATTTCTGCAAACAAAGGTTTTAACTCTTCAATTGCCCACAGTTGTTGAGTTCCCGATCCAGGAGTCATACCTGCAATTCCTTTAAGTTCATATTCTTTAATTAGGTACTCATCAAATTGCCGTTTACAATCAAAGAGTATATGCTCTTTAATGACATCCAAAGCATAATCCTGCAAGACATTATTTCCTTTTTCTAGGAATGTATCCAGCTCTGCTCCACATGTCGCAATATAGGCAAATACATACTCATGCTCTCTTAGTCGTTTTGCGAGAGTTGTACTTGTAAAATTTGTATCTCCCACACGTACACTATTATCTGAAATCTCAGAAACTGGCAACCTTGCATAAAGAGCCTTTGGACTAGCAACATTGATAGCTTTATTATAAACAAACATCAATTCATCCACATATTCACTATCAGAAGGCAAGTGTAATTTTTCTAAAATTTCATCAAACGTAATTTCAAAACTAAAATCTGTTAATGCAATACTCATTTTGTTCCTATTCTTTTTCAAGAGTCAATGCTGAATGAAAAACACTGCCGTGAGCAGTAAAGAATTTCACTCTGTTATTATAAACCTAGGGTTACACTCCCTTTGGTCGCTCACCCCAGGCTATATTCAAATGCTCCAGCCTTCGCAGTTCCTGTCTACGGCTCGACAAAGCCGTCAGAGCATGTCTATCTATCTAACCATCTAACTAATTAGGGCTTACTGTTTAATGTGAGATGGCGTAAGATCTTGCTTTAAAGCATTTTCGCCTTTAGTTCGCTAAAGGTAAAGTGCTGTAAAGTAAGAGGTTGCGTGATATCGCATTATAAAGTCATAAATTGAATGAACTTTATTTTAAAGTTCACCTGCAAGCTTTTTAGGCAAAATATGCCAAAAACCTTGCACTTAGCATGCCATTAACACAGTCTAACAATTTATTAATAAGCTGTTTATGGATTGAACAGGAAGCCCTAATTAAATAGGTTGCGTAGCAACACCATCGTTTACCCCTTACCATTTAACCTTTACCATTCTATTTACTCGACTCTAAACAAAATAGTTACTTTCTTGTTTCTTTTTAAAAATTCTTTTGTAAGCCCAGGAATGCTATTGACTTTAGATGCACCATAAAGAACGGAGTCATCCAAGATTTTGTTACCAGAGGAGCGAACTAGTTTTCGACTGATAATATTACCATTCGAGTCAAAAGATATCTGTAAAGTTACATCAACATCCCCTACTGCTTCTTTTGACGGTTGCTGCCAGGTAAGATATAATGCATTTCTAATTCTAACCATATTTTTCTGTTCATCAGAAAGAGTATAACTTGTGGCACTGTTATCAGACGACAACTCCTTTTTCAACTGTTCTTCTGTTAGTTTCTTAGTCTGAACTTCCGGTTTCTTTTCTCCTCTTACCACTTTTTTCTTATTAACTTTTATTTCAGGCTTATAAGTCTTCTTAACAGGAACCGTTTTTTGAATATCTTTAACAGGTGGAGTAACCACTTTATTAATTGGCTTAGAGTTTTTTTGATGTGAGGTTACCACAAAGTTTACCGGTATAGTTAGAGGTGGTTTTTTCTTTATTTTATTAAATAAAACAGAAACCCCCCAGCAAGCAAATAAAAATACAATAAAAACAATATGCGCCAGTAAAACTCGCTTGAAATGGTATGAAAAATAATTTACTCTACCATACATATTAATTATCCTCTTGAGTTACTAAAGACAAACTTGTAATTCCAGCAGAATGAACCACCTTTAGTGCCTTGATTATCTCACCGTACGAAACTGTTTCATCTCCTCTGATTAGCACCGTCAAACTCGGCTCCATTGCAAACTCCTGTTCCAAATAAGATAATAGTTCAGATGAAGTAACGATTTTATTGCCATAATGAATGTTGCCGGAGCTATCAACAGACACAGTTTTTGTTACATCATCTTTAATTGGAGCCGATGACATCTTTGGTAAATTAATTAAAACACCTTGTTCAATCAATGGAAAAGTAATAATGAAAGTTATTAGAAGAATGAAAGTTAAATCCATAAGTGGAGTGAGATTAATCTCACTGATCAATTTCATTCCACCGTTTTTTTTATGAGAGCGCTTCATTATTCACCCTTCGAAACATAACTTTGCTCCAAACCATCAACCAACCTAACAACAAAATTCTCTAAACCAACAGTTTCTGAGCGAATTCTGTCACCTAGCAGATT
>Ga0307987_1000126_pt1 | contig 46185 bp, 34 predicted proteins | sample EllFjometagen181_FD_203157 | JGI IMG/M metagenome (GOLD analysis project Ga0307987, IMG submission 203157) | Marine microbial communities from Ellis Fjord, Antarctic Ocean - #181 | ecosystem: Environmental > Aquatic > Marine > Unclassified | place: Southern Ocean | collected 2014-10-08 | reverse complement strand
GTCGGACATGATGCCCGTGACGTTGCTGGCGGCGGAGAAGGTGCCGATCTTGAGCTTGCGATCGCGGTAGCTGGGCGAGGCCAGCAGGCGGTCGAGGTCACGCCAGTCCGGGCGGCCCAGGGCGTCGTAGCCGATGTGATCCACGTCGGCGATGGTCTCGCGCCAGGTGATGTCGTTGCTGTGGTGCTCCATGCGGCTGCGGATCACCAGAGGGCGCTCGCAGCGGTCCAGGTGCTCCTGACAGCCCTGGCGGCTGGCGAAGTTGTCGGGAATCCGGATGCCCAGCAGGCCGATGAGCTTGTTGATGGCCCCCGTGGCGCCCGAGCCGGTGAAGATGACGACGTCGTCGTCCTCGGCGTTCAGCACCCGCTTGGCCGTGCCGTGAGCGGCTTCGTACCAGTTGGTCATCAGGCGCGAGCAGCTGTTGGCCTCGGTGTGGGTGTTGGTCATCATGGGCAACACCTGGTCCCGCAGGAGCTGCTCGATGGGGCCGAAGGGCAAACCGCTGGCGGTCTGATCGAAGTAGCGCTTGCGGCGGGTACCCACGGAGGTCGGGATGGTCGCTTCCCGTCCGATGACCCCGGCGCGCAGCCAGCGGAGGATCGGATCGTGGCGGATATCGACCTCGAAGTGCTCGGTGGGAGGGGGGAGGGTCATGGCCAGGTCCTCGTTCGGCAGGGTGCGCGGGGCACGGTCGAAGCAGGCACTTTCTATCCCATCCAGGGGCGCGCCAGGCTGTTCCAGCGCACGCTGGGGAGCCTTGACCCTCGTCAGCCCCTGATTTACCCCCCCCCCCCGGAGCGAGGAGCCTGTGGGGCATTCCGAATCTGCTCCGGCCCGCGATCCGCACACCTGGGCTCGCCCTGGTCGGCAGTGATGAGTTCGACGTGCTGAAAGCACGCCTTCGACCGCCACCACCACCCAGAACATGCCCAGGCGCACGCCTCACGGCCCTCGCGACGATCCGGAACCGGCGTCACAGATCCTTGCCGTCGCAAGGCTTGTGCAGCCTATGCCCCACACGCTCCTAGACGCCGTTCAGGAACTGGCCCAGCAGGTGGGCAAAGGCTTCGGGCTGGTCGATGAAGGGCCAGTGGCCGCTGGGGGTGACCGTGCTGCGGGGCACACCGGCGGCGATGAGCGCCTCGACGCTGCGGGGGCTCGCGCCGTGGGGCTCGCCCGCGAGGTAGCGGTTGGGCATGGGCATCGCGGCCATGCGCCGGGCCAGATCCCCCGCCGCTGACAGCGCGACGAGGTTGCGGGCGTGCTGGTGGAAGACCTCCGGGTCTGCCAGGCGCAGGCTGGCGTAGTAGCCGCGGTGCGCCGGGTCATCGAGCCCGTCGTGGTAGATCTCGTCGCGCAGGTGGTCGAAGCCGGAGCGTACGAAGTCTTCCAGCTCCCAGCGGGCGGCCGCGCTGCTGTAGCGGCAGTCGTCCAGGGTGACGTTGCCATCGACGTTCAACAGGGCCCGGACGCAGCTGGGGTGGCGGTCCGCCATGAGCAGGCCGAGCACGCCCCCCATGCTGTGACCCACCACCACCGCGGGTGGATCACCACGGGAGGCGAGCCAGCCGGCGATGCGGCTGGCCAGATCGGGCAGGGCTACGGGGCGGCTGGGCCAGGCGGAGCGGCCGTAGCCCGGTAGGTCGGGGACCAGGTGGCGCCAGCCGGCGAGGCTGGGGTGCTGCACGATGCGCTCGAAGCACAGGCCAGACTCGCCGAGGCCATGGAGCCAGAGAATCGGACCCTCGAGATCGAGCCCGCCCCGAATGCGCAGGAACATGCCCTGCTCGATCTGGTGGGGTTTGGACAGCATGTGGGGCCTCCTTGGACCCCACTATCTTCCCAGGCGCTCCATGGCTAAGGTGCGACATCGTAGGCGAAGTCCGCTTCGGTGTAGTGACCACCATAGACCGTGCTGTAGTAGTAGGTCGCGTCGTTGCTCGCGCCCCCGGTGATGCTCGAGTAAAGCCCCGAGGCTTCGTTGTCGTAGCCGGCACTCACCGAGGCGTAGGTGCCCGAGGCCTCGTTGTGCTTCCCGCCCAGGACCGTGGCGTAGGTTCCGCTGGCGGTGTTGGACCAGCCTCCCACCACCGTAGCGCCGCTATAGCTGGCTACGTTGTCGTATCCTCCGAGCACTACCGCGTTGAGGAAGCTGGCTTCGTTGCTGTCGCCGCCGACCACCACCGTGGTGTCCGCTGTGGCGTTGTTCGCGTTTCCGCCCACCACCACAGCGCCTTCGCTCGAGGCTACGTTGTCGGTACCGCCCAGCACCGAGGCGTACGGGGCCATGCTGCTGCCGCCGGAGCCCGCGATGATGCTCGCGTAGCCGGTGTAGTTGTGGAGGTCACCGATGACCAGATTGTGAGCGCCGTTGCGGTGACCCACCACGGGGGAGCTGGGCATGGCGTTGTAGCCGATGACCAGGTTGCCCAGGCCAGAGCTGTCGTCCTCGGTGGTGCCGGAGCCGCTGACGATGTGGAGGTTGGTGCCCGTCAGGAACAGGTCGCCGCTGCCGTTCACGCTCATGTAGTCCAGGGGTTCGAGGATGACTTCCAGCTCGCCCATGGCGTCCTCGAGATCGTCCACGTCCCCGCTGATCGAGCTCATGTCGTTGTCCAGGTCCTGCATCTGGATGTTTGTGCTGTCGATGACGTCGGAGAGCTCGGCTACGCTGGCATGCAAGGTGTCGACCTGATTCTCCAGCACACCCGCCCGGTTGGACAGCGTGTTGATGGCGTCGGCGTTGGCGGTGACCAGTGGGCCGTGCTGCTCCACCTGCTCCTCGAGCCCGCCCAGGCTGCCACCCAGGGCGGAGACATCGGACTCTGCCACGCTCAAGCGGCCTGTGATGGAGGCGATGGAAGACAGGTTGGCGGTGACACCCGCCTCGAGATCCGTGAGATCAACGCCGCCGTTGATGGCGTTGAGATCGGCCTGCAGCGTTGCCAGCTCGGCCTGGTGCTCCGCGTCCATGGCGTCGATGCGGGTGGCCAGCGTGGCGAGCTCGGCACTGAGATCGGCGATGTCATCGCTGGGGTCCAGGGCTGCGCTGGGGTTGCAGGCGGTACCGAGGGCGATGAGGGCGAGGGTGACGAAGCGAGTGGACATGGTTTCTCCCGGTGGTCGGTGTCGAGGGTTGCGGCCGTCAGGGGCCGACCACAGCCATCGCAAGGGCCGTGCCTGGACCCATTCGGCCCTCGCCATGTGTGACGAGACGCCAAACCGTGTCGAGGTGTGTCGGTAAAACCACTGTGTGAACGCCATAAAAGCAGAAGTGCCCCCCAGCATGGCGGTCGGCCTGTGGTCCTCCGGGGGTGTCGAAGATTTTCGACGATCGTCGAACTTTCGACACCCGCTTCGACGATCTTCGACGATCTTCGACGTTCGTCGACGGTCCCTCGCTGGCGGTGGGGGTCTGACGACGGGCTGGCGGGCTATGCTCATCGACCCTCTCGGAGTGTTGCCATGAGCTACGATCTCGTTCCGATCTCGGCCCCTCGCACCGCCGGTGTGAGCCTTCGCGTGCTGGTCTCCTTGCTCGAGTGGTCGTCACCGCGCTCACTGCTGGTGAAGACCCTCCTGCAGAGCGCTGGGGTGTCCGAGCTAAGATCCGCCAGCGCTGGTGCCCACAGCGCGCTGTTCATGCCTCCCCTGATGGCCCCGGTGCGGCGCGCACCCAGCGCCAGCGAGAGCCTGTCTCCCGCGGCCTTCTTCGAGGGTCTCGAGGCCAGCCCTGCCGCCACCTCGGGCGAGTGGTCCTTCGCCAGCGCTGCGGCCCTGGTGCAGGCCTACCGCGCCGGTGAGACCACCCCCACGGCGGTGGCCGAGCGGGTCTTGGCCGCGGTCGCCGAGAGCGAGCAAGGCGCCGAGCCGCTGCGGGTGTTCATCTCCCAGCAGGCCCAGGACGTGCTGGACCAAGCCGCGGCCAGCACCGATCGTTACACCCGCGGAGAGCCAATTGGGCCCCTGGACGGTGTGCCTGTCGCGGTCAAGGACGAGATGGACCAGGCCGGCTACCCCACCACCCTGGGCACGGTGATCCACGGTGGAGAACCCGCGACTGCCGACGCCAGCTGCGTGGCCTCCCTAAGGGCAGCGGGCGCGGTGTTGTTGGGCAAGACCAACATGCACGAGATCGGCATGGGGGTCACTGGACTGAACCCCCACTACGGCGCTTGCCGAAACCCCTACGATCCGCGCTGTGTCACCGGCGGCTCGTCCTCCGGGCCCGCGGCGGCCGTGGCCGCTGGGCTGTGCCCGGTGTCCGTGGGCGCCGACGGGGGTGGCTCCATCCGCATCCCCGCTGCCATGTGCGGTGTTGTGGGGCTCAAGGCCACCTTCGGGCGGGTCAGCGAGCACGGCGTAGCGCCGGTGTGTTGGTCGGTGGCCCACGCCGGCCCCATCGGTGCCACGGTCGCAGACTGCGCCCTGGGCTACGCCCTGATGGCCGGAGCCGACCCCCACGACACCATCAGCCAGACCCAGCCGGCACCCACGCTGCCGGATCTCTCCGACGGCGACCTGTCCGGTGTTCGGGTCGGCATCTACGGCCCCTGGTTCGACGACGCGGATCCCGAGGTGGTCGCCGCCAACCGTGTCGCGGTGGGCTGGCTCGAGGCCGCGGGCGCCGAGCTTGTGGACATCACCATCCCCGAGCTGGCCCCTATTCGTGCGGCTCACCTGATCTCCATCGTTGGCGAGATGGCCGCGGCCCAGATCGCCGAGCTCAGCGAAAAACGCAGCCTCTACGGCCTGGACACGCGCCTGAACATGGCCCTGGCCGGCGCGCTGACGGCCCAGGACTTCGTGCATGCTCAGCGGCATCGCAGCCGATTGGGGGAGTACTGGAAGGCCGCGCTGGCCGAAGTGGACGTGATCGCCACCCCCAGCGCGGGCTGCGCGGCGCCGGAGTACCCCGCCGACGCCTTGCCCCATGGCGAGTCCAACCTTCCCCTGACCCTCACCATCATGCGCTACGCCCAGGCCGCCAACCTGTTCGGCCTGCCCGGCATCTCGGTGCCCTGCGGCTACGACGGCCGCGGCCTACCCATCGGCTTGCAGCTCATGGGGAGAGCCTGGGAAGAAGCCCTGCTGCTGCGCATGGCAGCGGTGGTGGAGCGCCAGGCGCACCAGCGCAAGCCCAAGGCTTGGTGGGATCTGCTGGGGTAGGCGGCGCTGACGCTGCACGCAGACCTACACTCCACCCTCAACGCCGCCTGCCCCACCTCGGCGCCTATGCTGCGAGGCCCTGTGGGCCACGTCAGCATGAGGCGCCTCGCCCCAACCCGTCACCCCTCCACTCACCACCCGCTCGGCGCTTGTGCTGCCGGCCCAGGGCCGGTCTGCACGAAGCGCCCATCGGCCCTCATCAATACTCGTCGTACTTCTCCATCCGGCCCCGGACCTTCTCCACCGGGTACTTGGCCTCGTTCTTGGCCAGCTTGGCTTCCACCGCCTGGCTGAGATCCACGCCTGCCGCTTCGCACAGGTTCAGCAGGCAGATGGCGACGTCGGCGATCTCTTCGGGCACCTTGCCATCGCGGCTCGCCACTCGGGGCTGGGGGCCTTGATCTTCACACCACAGGTACAGGGCCAGTAGCTCTCCGGCTTCGGCGGACAGTGCCATCGCGAGGTTTCGTGGGCAGTGGTACTGCCCCCAGTCCCGGGCCTCGTTGAATGCACGCAGGCGCGCTCGCAGATCGTCGATGGTGGTGGTCGGGTCGTTCATGGCACGCCTCGTAGCAGGCAGGGGTGCGGATCGCGGCTGCGCGGTGTAGCTTGTGCAGCCTCGGCGTGCCCCTCCGCACGGCTGCAGCATTCCCGGCGCTCAACCTGCCGACAACCCGCTGGATTCTTCATGATGCGCTTCCTCGCTTTGATCCTCCTGGTCGCGCCGGTGTTCGGTGGCTGCGCACCCTTCGAGCTCGACGCCTACATCGACGAAGAAGTCAACACGCTGGTCCATGCGGACTGGACCACCGACGAACCCGCCGTGTCTTGGGTCGAGTACGGGACCGATGGCGAGTACGACATGGCCACCCCCAAGGGCGAGTCGGGCACCGAGCACAGGTTCACGCTCCTGGGGACACCGCCCTTGACCAAGGTGAGCTACCGGGCGGTCTCCGAGATCGATGGCAGGGAGCGTGACGTCCATGGTGTCATCGAGACCGGTGGCATCCCTTCGGACCTGCCGGACTTCCAGATCACGGCCCACGAGCCTGACCTCACCAGCAGCGATGAATACATCCTGGGCACCGCGTTCGGAACCGTTCCCTGCGTCTTCGTCATCGATCGGCAGGGCAACTGGCTCTGGTACAAGCGGGTCCAGCCGGACAAGAACCCCATCGAGATCAACTTCGAGCGGGGCAGCAACAACATCCTGTTCAACAGCTTCCTCATCGACCACGGTGAAGACGACAGCAACGTCACACGGGTCTCCATCGATGGCCTCGTCGACGAGGACATCGACACCCCCTTCGGCCACCACGCCTTCACCGAGCTGCCCGACGGCTCCATCGCCTACCTGGCCATCGAGGTGCGGGAACACGACGTCGAGGGCAACGGAGAGACCGAGCCGGTGGTGGGTGACGCCATCGTGATCGTGCCTTCCGATGGCGGCGAGCCCTACACCTTCTGGAGTGTCTGGGACGACGGCTTTCACCACGAACCCGTCCGACACGACCGCTGGGACTCGAACTTCTACCCCCAGGGCGGCGACTGGACCCACGCCAACTCGCTGCACTACTACGATGACAGCAACACCTTCCTGGTGTCCTTCCGCAACCTGGACATGATCGCCGAGCTCGACGCGGACTCCGGCGAGGTCTTGCGGGAGTTCGGGGGCGACACCGGCTACCAGCTCACCGAAGGCAGCCGCAGCTTCAACTACCAGCACGACGTGAGCTGGTCGGCCGACGGTACCCTGCTGATGATCACCACCGACGACGCCATCAAAGAGACCACCGCGGTGGAGTACGCCCTGGACGACGACGCCAGGACCCTGGACGAGATCTGGAGCCACGGCGACGGTGAAGGCATCTACGTGTTGGTGCAGGGCACCGCCCGGGATCTCGACAACGGCAACCGCCTGGTGAACTTCGGATCGAGCGGCCTCATTCGCGAGGTCACGGTCCAGGGCGACGTGGTCTGGGAGATGTCCGTAGGCGCGGGGTCAGCCTTCGGAAACACCGTGCCGTTCTCGGATCTCTGGGAGCCGGGCACCGCCGAATAGCGGCCGGCTGGGTCAGTCCTCGAAGCGGTAGTCCAGCGGTCGGGCGATGTCGTTGAGCACGGCCGTGTCGAAGTTGATCTCGAGCTGCTCGAGGGCCTCGGCCCGGGACAGCAGGCCCTGGCGGATCATCTTGGAGCACTCCACGTGGTAGTGGGTGTAGCCGAAGTTCTCCATGGACCTGCGCACGGAGATGAAGTTCAGGGCGCAGTTGGTGGAGCCTGCCGGGTACGAGAACTCCGGGCGCTTCCAGTCCAGCTCACGCTCGATGAGCTCGACGTAGGTCTCGGTGTCCTGAGGTAGGAACCAGTGGGGCGAGAGCACCTGGGTCTTGAAGCGCTTGCGGGCTCGCTTGAGCACCTGTTCCATGTTGCGGGGGAAGTCGCTGTACTTTGGATCGCCCTTCAGGGTGTCCAGGAAGGCGTGGGTCTCTCTGCCCATTGCCTGGAACTCGGGCGCCGTGATGTTGCAGGCGCACTTGGACATCATCTCGCCGTCGGTGGACTGCCCCTTGGTCCACCCAGCGATGATGATGGGGATCTCGAAGCGCGCGGCCACCTCGAAGGTGAGGTCCATGTACCAGATGGAGCACAGGTGGCAGATGACGGCCTTGGACTCGGACTTCAGGATGCGCTCGAACATCTCGTGCATGAAGGTGGAGCGCAGGGTGATGAAGTCGACGTCGAGGATCTCAACGGCCCGCTGCACGTTGGCCTTGGCTTCGGGGGTCTCGAAGCCGTGGTCGAACATGAAGGCCAGCACCCGCAGCTTGTAGCGCTTCGCCATGTAGTACAGGGCCGAGGTGGAGTCCTTGCCGCCGCTGCACATGACCAGCACGTCGTACTTGTCTTTGCCGCGGTGCTTCTCGAGCAGCCGGGTGAAGTCGGTCTCGAGTGGCGGTCGGGTCTGCCTGGCGTTGCGCTGGTCTCGGTCGTGTTGGTGACACAGGTTGCAGACGCCCTGCGCATCGAGGGTGAGCCACGGCTTGGACTCGGGCATCACGCAGCGACTGCAGATGGTTTGTTCGACTGAGCTCATTCTTCGCCTCGTTCCACCAGGAGACTCCATCCTTGGGGTGTCCGTAGAGACTCGATCACCTTGTGACCCTCGATCTCCAAAGATGCAGGCACGTTCACCCGGGGCTCACCGTCGTCGATGTGCAGCAGCAGGCGCTCACCTTCGTCCATGAGCTCGAGCTCGAACATCGCCTTGGCGGTGTTCTGGGGGCAGGGCACCCCGGTGAGGTCGAGGGTCGCGGCAGAAACCTTGCTCATATGTTCGTTCTCAGGCTGCGAGTGAGGCCTCGAGCATATCGAGAAACGTGGATATCTGCTCGGGTGAGGTGTGATGGCTGTGGCTGATTCTGAGGGTAGACAGAGCATCCTGGGCACTTCTGCCGATGGCTGTCAGCACATGGCTGGGCGTGGCGGTGGTGGCGTGGCAGGCGGAACCCAGGGAGACCATGAAGCCAGCTCGGTTCAGCTGATGGAAGAGCTCACTGCCATCCGCACCCGTGAAGGTGACGTTCAGGATGTGGGGCAGGCCGCCCTGGATAGGGCTGTTGATGCGAGCCTGGGGGAGGCATCGCTGTACGCCCTCGACGATCTGACGATGGCGGGCGAGCAGGGTGGCTCTGGTGGCGTCGTCGGCCAGGGTGGCGGCGGTGCCAAAGCCGGTGATGCCAGCGGTGTTCAGGGTTCCCGAACGCAGTCGGTGCTCCTGGCCTCCACCGTGCTGCGTGGGTCCCAAAGGCTGGCCTTGCCGACGCCACAGCGCCCCCACACCCTGAGGGCCGTGGATCTTGTGGGCGTTGATGCTAAGCAGGTCCACCGGGAGGCGATGGGGTTCCAGCGGAACCTTGGTGAAGCTCTGGCAGGCATCGCTGTGAAGCGGAACACTCGCGCTGCGGCACACCTCGCCCAGCGCCCGCAGGTCCTGGATGACACCCAGCTCGTTGTTGCCGTGGATGATGCTCACCAGCACGGTGTCGGGGCGGAGGCTGCGGGCGAGCTCGTCGGGGCACACCTGGCCCTGGCCGTCCACCGGAAGCACGGTCAGATCGAAGCCACGTCCAGCCAGCCAGCGCATGGGCTCCAGCACCGAGGGGTGTTCGATAGCCGAGCAGACGAGGTGCCCCGAGCGGCGGCCTCCCGCCAGGGCCACGCCCTGGATGGCCAGGTTGTTGGCCTCGGTGCCGCCGGAGGTGAACGTGAGGCGGTCGGCTTCGGTGACCAGGGCCGTGGCCACCTGGTGGCGGGCCCGCACGATGAAGTATGACGCGGCGACCCCGGCCCGGTGCAGCGAGGACGCGTTGGCCGCGGGGGAGGCGTACACGTCCGCCATGGCCTGCAGCACTTCGGGCGCCACCGGTGTGGTGGCGGCGTGATCCAGGTAGGTGAGCGGGGGTGGGCGCATACGTCGGTTTGCTGGGGTCTGTCGCCAGACTAACCACGGTTCTCGCCGAAACCCAAGCCCCTCGAGGGGCCGGAGGGGCTCAGTAGCTGTCGGTGCGCTCGAAGAGCAGGGCGTGTTCTTGCCGCACAGGGCGGGTGGCCGGTAGGGTCTTGCTGGCGCGTCCGAGCAAGCTTAGCCCCAGGACTTTGCCAGCCTCGATGCTCGGCTCGGCGCTGCCGATGACCTTGGGGCCCACCTGGCCGTCACCGATGATCACCGCCATCCGACCCCCTTGCACCAGGGCGTCGCGGGCGGAGCCCATCCACTGCTCGGTGTCCTTGCGCCACAGACGGCGGGCTTCGTGGGCGTCGCCCTTGAACGCTCGCCTCGAGCCCAGCTCCCTGCGAGCCTGGGACTCGGTGTGCAGCCCCAGCCAGATGTGACGGAGGTGCTGCATCGGCAGGTAGTCGTAGACCCCGGGGTAAGGAGGGGACGTCACCACGCCGGCTACGCGATTGTGCAGCTTGAACTCGCGGGCGTCCTGCTCGATGATCTTGGATGCGACCGCGCCTTCGGGCAGGGCCTCGCGCAGGGCAGTGAGCCGGCGCGCCAGCTCTCTGGCCTTCTTGTGGAACAGCACCGCGGTGGTTCCCGGGGGCCGGTGGTGACCCACCCGCCGGGCGCGCGTGTCGCTCTGGCGCAGGCTGGCCTTGACCACGATGGACGACAGGCAGCCCTCGAGCAGCCAGCGGATGTCCTGGGGCGACTTGGCCACGCTGTAGCGGAGGGACTCGAGCTCGTGCAGCACATGGGGCTCGTACCACCGCTCGAGGCCCGCTATGCGGTCTGCGTCGGGGAGCTTGTCGGCCGTGCGGGCCAAGGCGGTGGCCTTGCGTGCCGCGGAGCGGAAGACGGTGAGGGTCTCTTCGGGCACGATGCCGGTGCGCAGTCGGGCCACGCGGACGGCGATGGGCGAGAGGTCCCGCCCCAGCGCCGGTCGCCCGGCCAGCATGGCTTCCACCAGCACGGTGCCGCCACCACAGAACGGGTCCAGCACGGTGCCCTTGGGCATCACCGAGATCAGACGCGCTGCGGCGTCGGGATGCAGGCCCGCGGGCCATGTGTGGAACCCGTGGGTCAGGCGCTGAGCGTCGGCCCCCGTGGGGGTGCGGCTGGTGGCCTCACCGTCGGGCCTGGGGCCCAGCTCGGCGCGTTGGCCGCACTCGAGGGCTTCCCGCAGGGCCTCGCTGAACCGGTTTCGCTTCTTGCTGTGCTTCTTCTGGGCCATGGCTCACCCTTGATAGGCTTCGTCCTGCTCGATGGTTGACAGCACCCAGTCGTGGGCGCCCGACGCGATCTTGGCGCCGCAGTAGCCGCACACTCCCATTTGGGAGAGCTTGTCCAAGGGGCCGCCGCAGGAGGGACAGTGCTGCAGGTCACCCTGACGCGCGCTGGACTTACCCGCCGTACGGATGAAGGTCCAGTATTCGGTGAAGGTGCGGGGCTTGGACTTGTGTCCGCCCACCACGGCTCCGCTCTTGTCCACGGTGTAGTCGATCATTCGAGCCTTGATGCGCACCGTCGCCGCCTCGTAGAACGCGTCGGCGGTGAGCTTGACGATGGTGACGTCCATGACCTCGACCTGCTCGAGCACGTTGCGCAGCCCGAAGTCGTGGTAGCGGTCCATCCAGTAGCGGTGGCTCTGGTACAGGTGGTCGGTCTGGTAGGCCCTGGCGTGCTCCCAGCGCCCGGAGGTCCAGGCGTCCTGGAGCTGCACGAAGATGTCGCGGACCTTCTGCTGGAAGGCCGGCCGCCGGAACTGGGGGTAGCGGGTCTGGAAGGCCCGCAGCTGTGGGCCCAGCATGGGATCGAAGACGGTGGGGAGCCGGGTGCCGGATTCCTCGCCCGCGCCGAAGGACAGGGGTGGCGGCTTGACGGGCTCTTGCCGGACCAGGGAGACCTCGGTGATCTGCCACAGGGCTCGACCGGCTCCGATGGGGGTGTCGCAGTGGACGCAGCTGCCGTTGGGGCGGGTCTCAGCGGGGTTTCCGCAGCTGGGACAGGCCATGGCCACCAGCTTGGCCGGGGAGGGGGAGAGGCTGCCAAGCTGCTTGCGGAAGGTCCAGCGCTCGGTGACCAGCAGCTGCTTGCTGCTGCCTGCACGCTGCTCGGTGAGGTTGCTTTCGTAGTGGACCTCCACCACCAGGTGGTTGCCTTGCAGGTTGGCGGAGGCGATGCGGGTGGTGCCGAACACGATGTCGCGCACGCCCTCGAGGCCCTGGGACCGCTCCTGGAGCAGGCCGCGGGCGGGCTCGGACAGGTAGGCGGCCACCGAGTCCAGGCCCCCCTTGGCGCGCTCCTGGTGGCAACGGACGTAGACCACCTGGGCGAAGTCCAGGAAGGCCGGGACGCTGAAGTTGGCGTCGCTGCTCTGCAGCGCCTTGATGTTGACCGAGGGGCCACGCGAACGCATCGACCCGCCCGCGCCCGCCGGGGAAGGCGCAGGGCGATAGCTGCCGCCGCCTACACCGCTCCGCTTCTTGCCCATGCGCGCTTTGACGATCAGCACGATGACCACGATAATGGTGAGGGGGATGCCGATCACCGGGTGTTCGAGGCAGAGCCAGAACAGAAAGAAGATCAGGTCGGCGTCGCCACCGCCGCTGCTGCTGCCACCGCTCGAGCGGCTCGAGCCGCCGGAGTAGGACTGGCCGCCGCCCACGCGGGCCAGGGCATCGGCGGGGTCCAACAGCACCACCGCCAGGGCCAGCAGCGCCAGCCCGATGAGCAGCGCGGGGAGCAGCCGCCCGAGGGGGCGGGGCAGGCGGGCACGGAGCCAGGCCAGTGCAGCCGCGAGGGCCATCATGAGCGCACCCGGGGGGCGTTGGGGATCTCGTTGGGGTTGTCGTCGCCTGCGGGGATGTGCTCAGCCAGGATGTTTCCGACCTGACGCAGCAGGGCTTCGAGCCCGTCGAGTTCGTTCAGGTCGAGCCCCAGCTCGTTCCAGGCGGAGCCAGGGATGTGACCGTCCAGGCCGAGATCCCGAAGGATCACAGCTCGTCTTTCGAGCTCGGAGACGTAGATCAAGATGCCGGTGCGATCCCGGGTGCCGTGCACCGCGACCTCGACGAAGGTGGCCTTGGCGGCCTCGAGGACCTGGGCCTGCCGCCGGGGTTTGCGGGTGAAGGTACGGGGCGCCCAGACGCCGAGACCCGCCACCCACCAGCCCAGCACGCCGAACAGCAGCATGTACAGGGGGATGTTGGCGGGGTGGAACTGCAGGGGGCTGTACAGCGCCACCAACAGGGGAAGCAGGCCCATGGTCGCGGCGAGGCCCAGCCGCACGTCGCGGTAGGATCCCGAGTGGCGGGCCGCGACGACCACGATCTCCGCCTGGGTTTCGTGTTCCAGTTCGCCCACCAGCAGCTCGACGCGGCTGTTGAACTCCGGATGGTCGATGATCACGGGAGGGCCTCCTGGGATTCGAGGGAGGGTGGGATCAGGATGTAGTCCGCGAGCCCACGCTTGGCTGGTAGCTGGGCTCGAGCACCATCAGGCGCATGGCCACGTCGCGCTGGAACCCTGCACGTTCGTAGCAACCCACCGCCGGGGCGTTGGCCTCGTTGAGGTGCAGGGTGACACAGGAGTGCTCGGCCAGGAGATCCCGGACCACGCCTCGCATGGCCCGGCCGCACAGTCCGCGCTGCCGCAGCTCGGGGAGCACGTAGGTGCCGCCCACCATGGCGCCCTGGGAGCAGGCGCTGCCCAGGTCGATCTTGAACAGCAGGCGGTCGTCTTGTTCGACCACCCAGGTGCGGCCCTCACGGATGCGTCGCAGCACCGAGGCCGTGTGCCCCCGCGGGTTGTGGATCGCGGGGTCGAAGCCCAGATCCTCGAGCATCATGCGGGAGGAGAACATGGCCAGCTCGGTGACGTCGTCGGGGACCGCCTTGCGCAGCCCGGGCATCACCGGGCCGGGGGATGCCTGCCTCGCGACGTAGAGCCGCTGGTCGTAGTGGGTGCGCATGATGGCCGGCTGGGCCGCCGCCTGCCACAGCGCGTCGCTGGTGGCCCGGGGGCCGATGACCAGCTGAAAGACGTGGGTCTGGGTCAGGTGGCGTCCCAGGACCGCGGCGTGCTCGATCCAGGGACACCAGGGGACCACCAGCCCCGTGGGGCTGACGTAGACGGTGGCGGCCAGCTCTCCCCCCGTGCCGCCGGCGCTGCGGAGATGCTGCTCCCACAGGCCGTAGAAGACCCCCCGGGGGCTCTCACCCATCACCGCCTCGTGCTCGATGAGGCTGAGCAGGAAGAGGTTGGGCAGGGGGTCCTGGAGCAGCAGTGCCTGCAGGGCAGGGCGCTCCTTTGGGAGGATGGGACGAACGATCATGGGGCGTGGGGATGGGGAACGGCAGGGTCGACGGATTAACCGGGCGCTGACGGCTCTGGGAAGGGCGGGCTGCTGCTGCGGCGGGCTGCATCCCGCGATAGGCAAGCCACACAAGCTGGAGGCCCCATGAAGATCCACTCCGTCTCGATGATTCACCACCCTCGCGAAGCCGTCTTCCGCGCCTACCGTGATCGCCTGTCGGAGATTTGCGCCTATATCCCCGATGTGCGCGAGATCGCCGTTCAGTCCCGCAAAGACTCCGGCAGCGTCATCGAGCTCCACAACGTGTGGAAGGCTCAGCGCGAGGTGCCCACGGCCCTCAAGATCGCCCTCAAGCCCGAGTCCCTCGAGTGGGACGACTACGCTGAGTGGGACGAAGCCGCCTTCGTCTGCGACTGGGAGATCAAGACCCGCGTCTTCCGCGAGAAGGTCAGCTGCAAGGGCCGCAATACCTTCACGGTCCAGGGCGACCTCACCAAGGTCCACCTCACCGGCGACCTCGAGATCGACATGGCCAAGGTGCCTGGCGTACCGCGCATTCTGGCCAAAAGACTTGGACCCAAGGTGGAGAAGTTCATCGTCTCCCTGATCACGCCCAACCTCGAGCAGGTCAACAAGTCCCTCGAGCAGTTCCTCGACGAAAAGGGCTGATGTCCCGCGCTCGACCCTGGCTGCGGCTCGCCGCTGTCGTCTCCGTGCTCGCGGTGGCCATGGCGCCCATGCCGCTGCGAGCCGAGAAGGTCTCCGGATCCACGAAGGCCTCCGGTTCGAAGAAGGTCGCCTGGCAGGTCGAGCCCTACTGGCGGCCCGTGGCGGGCTTGAGTAGCTACAGCACACCCAGCGGCACCTACGTCGGCGTGCGCATGGGTGGCACGGCGGGGGTCCACTACTGGAAGGCCCCCTGGCTCGGGCGCACCCGCGTCTTGGGATCCTGGACCACCGGCAGCAACGATGTGTCGGGACTCGAGCTTCGGCTGGGCACCTTCATGGGTCCCCACAAGGAGTACTGGGGGGTCGAGGGTGGACTCGACCTCTTCTGGGATCGGGTCACGGCCAACAACATCGAGCTGCTCCCGGCGTCCGGGGGCATCGACATCCCGGTGAACCTGCACCTCGGTCCCCAGCAGTTCTATGGCCTGGTGGGCGTCACGCCGGCCGTGCTCTTCTCCCCCGAGCGCCGGGTGGATTGGTCGGAAACCGACGCCTTCGGGTTCGGCCACGAGTTCGCCTGGCAGCTCGGCGCGGGCGCTCGGCTCAGCCGCTTCGGCGCCGCTCTGGTGTACTCCCACCGCGTCGTCGTCAGTGGCGTCCACAGCGGCTGGAGCCTCTCGCTGTCTCTATAGGGGTTGTGCGTTGCAAGGATTCTTCGAAGCCCAGAGTGTGGCGGTGGTCGGCGTGTCCGACCGCCCCGAAAACCTCGCTCGTTCCATCGTCATCAACCTGTTGGCCTTCCGCTTCGAGGGGGGCATCCACCTGGTGGGGCCCCGTGGGGGCAGCTTCCAGGGCTTGCCCATCCACAGCTCCTTGCAGGACCTGCCCAGCCCGGTGGAGCTGGCGGTGGTGCTGGCGCCCGCCCGTCATGTACCGGGCATCATCGATGAGTGCGGCCGGGCCGGCATCCGACGGGTGGTCATCGAGTCGGCGGGCTTCGGCGAGAAGGGTGGCGATGGCGACGCGCTCCAGGAGCAGCTGCGGGCCGCCGCGAGTCGCTGGGACATTCGCTTCATCGGGCCCAACTGCCTGGGTGTGATGAGCATCCACAACGGGTTGGTGGTGCCCTTCGCGCCCTTGCCCGACATCTACCGCCAGGGTGGCATCTCGGTGGTGTCCCAGAGCGGCGGCGTCGGCATCGCCTATCTCTCGCTGCTGGCCCACGAGGGCCTCGGCGTGGCGCGCTTCGCCAGCATCGGAAACAAGCTGGATGTGGACGAGTGCGATCTGTTGGCGTTCCTCATCGAGGATCCCCGCACCGACATCGTGGTGATGTACCTCGAGGGCATCGACGACGGCCGCAGGCTGTTCGACCTGCTGCGCGCCAGCACCAAGCCTGTGCTGGTCCAGAAGGCCAACCGCGGCGCCATGTCCCGGGACATCGCGTCCTCCCACACCGCCTCGCTGGCGGGCGATGACGCGGTGGTCGAAGCTGCCTTGGCCCAGGCCGGTGCGGTGCGCTTCCACGACGGCCACAGCCTGGCCAACGCGGTGCGGGCGCTGTCGCTGCCTGCCATGGCGGGCGGCAGCCTGGCGGTCATCTCCCGCTCCGGTGGGCACGCGGTGCAGGTGGCTGATGCCTGCGAGCAGCACGGCTTCGAGCTGGCCGACTTCGGTCCGGAGCTGTTCACCCTCATCCGCGAGCACTGTCGCGCGGGGGTGGTGCGGCTGACCAACCCCCTGGACCTGGGGGACGTATTCGACTTCGACACCTACGTGGATCTCGTCCAGGCGGCCCTCGAGCAGCCCGACGTCGACGGCGTGGTGTTCCTACACACCTACACCGGCCCCAGCGAACAAGCCCCGTCCCGGCGGCTCGTGGGTCGGCTGGCCGAGCTGGGGCGCGCTGCCTCCAAGCCGGTGGTGGTGGTCTTGGCCACCGACCCCGAAGAGCAAGCCTGGCTGCGTCGCGAAAACGGCTACCCGCTGTTCTCGGAACCCACCGACGCCATCGACGCGATGGCCCTGTTGCGGGATCGCAGCCGGCGCGTCGCGGCGCCGCCCCGCTCGCTACCGGTGGTCACCACCGATCGCGGGATTCTGGCCCCGCAGATCGCGGCGGCGGCTCAGCGTGGCGCAGCGGTGGACGTGGCCCTGCAGCTCGTGGCCGCTGCGGGCATTCCAACGGTGCCTGGGCGTGTCGTGCACACCAGCGCCGAAGCCCGTCGCGCGGCCAGGGAGCTCGGCCTTCCGGTGGCCGCCAAGGTGGCCAGCCACGCCCTGTCCCACAAGAGCGACCTCGGCGGCGTCCGGCTCGACCTCCGCACGCTGGCGGACGTGGAGCAGCACATGCGCGAGCTGCTGGCGCTGTGCGACGAGCATGCGCCCGATGATGCAGACGCGGGCGTGTTGATCCAACCCATGGCTCGCCGAGGTCTGGACCTGATCATCGGCGGCCGCCGAGACCCGCAGTTCGGGCCCGTGGTGGTGGCCGGCTTCGGTGGCGTGTTGGTGGAGATCATGGGGCAGGTGGCGCTGCGGATGGCCCCCATCGATGTGGCCACCGCGCGCGCCATGCTGCTGGGCTTGCCCGGCAGCGCGCTGTTCCACGGGGTGCGTGGCGGTGCTCCCCTGGACCTCGATGCGGCGGCCCAGGCTATCGTGCGGGTGGGTCAGCTGCTGTGTGCCGTCCCCGAGATCACCGAGCTGGACATCAACCCCTTCCGGCTCGGCCCTGCGGGTGATGGTGGCCTGGCCCTGGACGCCCGTGTCTACATGGCGGGACCGGCCCGCTGAGCTTCCCCGCGAGCCCAGGCGCCCAGCAGGCGTGCGGTGGCGCCGACGAAGAGCCGACAGGGATTGGCGGCGCTCGGTCGGCCTTCGCCGTCCAGGAAGTGCCGGCCCAGTCGGTCGAGCCAGCTGCGGTAACGTTCGCGCTCACGGGGGTCGATGGCGCTGTCCCCCATTCGTGTTCCCCGGGCCAGCTCCACGCGCCGACCCACGTCCCAGGGAAACAGATGCAGATCCTCGGGCTGTAGGCCGTCGCAGCGCAGAGAGCGGGGCAGTGTGTCGGTGGGGGAGAGGGGAGCGGCGCCCGGCCCGAACAAGCTGCGGAGGGCGGAGGCGCGGAACATGGCCACCGGCATGCGCACCAGCTCCAGGCTGCCGTCGCCGCGCTCCAGCACTTCACCATCCAGGATGCTGTCGTCGTCTCCCAGCTCGAAGCGCATGATCTCCACCACGTCGATGCCCAGCTCCAGGGGCACCGGCGCCGTGATGAGGTTCCGGTGGTGGCGGCAGCCGGCGTCGCCGCGCACTGTCAGATCGCTGGGTGTGGGCAGCGCTCGGCAAACGATGGGCGTAGATCCGGCCAACACTGGCAAACGATCGTAGCGTGCGCGCAGGGCCAGGGTCTGAAGGGCGGCGTCCACGGCGGCGCGCTGCCCGTCCTGGGGCGGCGTGTCAGGGAGCAGCAGGGAGCGTAGGGCGATGGGCTGGCCGTGGGCGGGGGCGCCCTGCAGCACGATGAGCTCCTCCAGCAGCTCCCGCCTGCCCCATGTTCGGGGATCATCGAAGTCGTCACCCCTCCCCGATGCCCCCAGGGGGAGGTTCCAGCCGACGGGTGCAATGTCGCGGAACAGCAAGGGGATCCAGTCGTCCCCACGCCAGCGAACCACGGCCAGCACTCCCGCGCCTCCCCAGCGCAGGGGAGGGCAGGGGACCTGGGGTGGTACCGCGGGTCGCTGCTGCACCAAGCGGGCCTCGAACCACGTGTCCCAGGCCTCGCCGGCCTTCAGACCCGCGCGGGAGCCGAGCTTCTCGGTCCACATCGCGGCCTTCGCGGCGGTGGTCAGCACCAGCTGTTCCACGCCCCTGCGATCCACCGTCACCACCGTCCGGCCTTGGTCCTCCGCCACCTCCAGCGGACGCGTCAGCAGCTCCTGGAAGATGGTCTCGCCCGGCTGGCCCACCGCATTCAGATCCTGGCGGGACACCGGCGCCGGCCGGGTGTTGCCAGCACCACCGCCTCGGGGAGGTGGCCAGGGGTCCAGCCCGTCTCGCCGCGGAGCGTGGAGCAGGGCCTGGGGCATGAGCGCATCGAGGCGCGAACCCACGGTGTCGATCAGCGCGCTGTAGGCTGGGTTGTCGACACAGGGATGGACGCTCGCAGCCCCCAGGGAGGGCAACAATTCCTGGGGAGGCATGGTGGCGTCGGTGGTCACCACCAGGATCGCCGGCCAGCACCGGGCGGCGCTGCGCTCGAGGGCCTGAGCGGTGCTGGGCGTTGAGCTCGATGCCGCCGACAGCAGCAGGACCAGGGCGTCGCAGTCCTCGAGCCCCCGGTCGAGCACTAGGGACCCAGCGTGGGGGTGGTGGCTGGGCCAAGGGGTCATGACCCTATGACCCAGTCGTTGCAGATCCACCGTCAGGCGCTCGGCCAGGCGGGCATCTCGGAGCTGTTGCTCGGCATGGTTCGGCGGGTCGATACCGCCGTGGATCACCAGGACCTTGCGGGCCCTGCAGTGCCGCTCAGCGGTGGAGATCTCGGCTCGTTGCTGGGGCCGCAGGCTGTAGAGGGTGCGGAACAGGGCCGGTCCCAGCCGACCCGTGCTCGCCAGGCCCTCGAGGACACCCTGGTGGAGTGCGTCGTCGTGGCAACCTGGCGGCGGCAGGTGGGCGCTGAGGTCGCCGAGGTACAGCGGTGTGCTGCACAGGGTCCGCAGCTCGTTGCTGTCGAACAGCGTCGACAGCAACGCCTTGATGGTGAGCCAGGGTGACATGGGAGCCTCGTGGTCTGGACTACGGGCATCCTACCGCAGCGAGGCCGGGGAAATAATTTGGGGCGCCCCCCCGTAGACTCAACGCATACCAGCCTGGAGTTCGGCATGGAACAGGTGCTGCAGCAGTTCTCTCTTTCCCGCTTCGTCAAGCGCGTCGACGTGCGGGGCCGCATCAAGAAGCTTCCGCTTCCGATGCAGGCGTTCGTCAACTTCAACCTAGGACAACTGCTCGCCCTGAGCATCGCCCTGCCCGACTTCGTACCCCTGGTGGACGAGGTGGCGGCGGGCTGGCTGTTCTACATGGGCATCACCGCTTCGGCTCAGAGCGTTCGCGAGCGCTATGGCGATCGTTTCCAGGCCTGGCGTCGTCGTCGGCTCGAGAACCAGCACGAAGCCGGTGCGCTGCCCGATCTCGATCATGCCGAGCTCGAAGCGCTGGACCCCGGCATCATCGAGCTGACCCTGCGGGAGATCGAGGACCTCGATCCCGAGGTTTTCCAGAGTGCCATCGCTGACATTCGTAAGTCCTGAACCCAGCGCCCAAGGCGCGCTGCTGGGTGGAGGGATGAGCGGACGGAATCGGTACACCCGCGCTATCGTTCCGATTCCGTCCGCACCCCGAACCGCCTCTGACTCATTAGATTCATGGAGTGGGCACCCAACACACTCACATGACGAGGCTTGCCCGGGTTGCACCCTATCGTCAACACACTCCCGTTTTCAGGTTCAAACACACGCTCCTTTCGGAGCCCCTCTCAAATCAAATCTTCGTCGTAGTACAGGGTGTCTCGCAGCTCGATGAAGCGCTCCAGCCTGTTCCGGGTTCGGTCGGCGAGCTCTACGAACTGGACGCCCATGCCCGGTGGACCCTCGATGTCGTCCAGGTCCTCCCGCAGCCAGCGAACCACAGCGGTGGTGCGAATGGGCGGCCCCGCATCGGGGATGGAGAACTCGAGGTCCAGCACCGTACCCTTGGCCAGCAGCTTCGAGGTGGCGACGAACACACCGCCTTGGCTCACGTTGTTGGTGATGCCCGCGTACAGGTTGCTGTCGCTCTCGAGGTGGACCTCTGCGGCGATGGTGACGCGACGATGCCTACGGACGCCGGTCGTGTCCATGGTGGGGGTACGCGCGACCGAATCCCAATGCGTCGAGATGTCGGTTGCGGGTGTTCCCATCATCGCCTCCGTAGAGGCTGGGGGTCGGTGCGCCGGGTTGGCGCGGGGGGGGGAGGATGACCGCCAGCTTCTACATGACTCATCGGAGTCGTAGGGACGCGGTTTAGGACCTGAACCCAAATATTGTCGCTTTCTCGAGATCCCGTGCTGGCCGATGTGATCTGCGAGTCCCTGCAGCCGTGCTTCAGGTCCAGGGACAATGTGCCGAAAGCGTGGGCGCCTCCTGCTTGCTGCCATACCGCTCCGGGACTACGCTGCCCTCGACTCACTCTGTGGTGGCCCATGCGTCAAATCACTCCTCCTGTCGAGGACTTCCTGATCGAAGACGAGCCCTTCTACCTCCCCGTCTCGGGCGAAGTGGAGCTCTTCGAGCAGGCTTGGCGCAGCCAGCTGCCCGTGTTGCTCAAGGGCCCCACGGGCAGCGGGAAGACCCGCTTCGTGTCTCACATGGCTCATCGCCTGGGGCGTCCGCTGATCACCGTGGCCTGCCACGAAGATCTCACCGCGTCCGATCTCGTGGGCCGCTTTCTCATCCTCGGTGACGAGACGGTGTGGGTCGACGGTCCGCTCACGGCGGCTGTGCGTCACGGGGCCATCGTCTATCTGGACGAGGTTGTCGAGGCGCGCAAGGACACCATGGTGGTGATCCATCCCCTCACCGACGACCGCCGAATGCTGCCGGTGGATAAGCTCGCGGCCATGCTTCGAGCCCCGGACGAGTTCATGCTCGTGGTCAGCTACAACCCCGGCTACCAGAGCGTGCTCAAGGAGCTCAAGCCCTCCACCCGCCAGCGCTTCGTCTCCATGGACTTCGACTTCCCGCCTGCCGAGCTCGAGCGCCAGGTGGTGGCCCGCGAGGCGGGCATCTCCCCAGAGCTGGCCCACTCGCTGGTGGCCATCGCCGCCAAGGTTCGAAACCTGACCGACCGGGGCCTCGACGAGGGCGTGTCCACGCGCCTGGTCATCTACGCCGGCAAGCTGGTGGCCGCTGGCGCCCAGCCTCTGACGGCCTGCGAGGCCGCTTTCACCCGCACACTCACCGACGATCCCGATCTGCGCCGCTCCATCGAAGAGATCGTCGCGGACTTCTTCTAGGAGCCCGGAGCATTGGCCGGCGATCGCAGCGACCAGGTCTTTCCGCGTCCCCGCGGTGGTGGCGCGCTGCGCCGCTTTGGCCGGCGCTTGCTGGGCCCGCTCGGTCAGGTGGGCCGTTCCCTCGAGCCAGCCATCCGCCTCATGGAGGCAGACCCGGCCACGGCGCGCACCTGGCTGCGGCACGTCCGGGCCGTGCAGGAAGCCCTGGGTGGAGACCTCGCACGGGCCTATGGAGATGTGTTGTTCCTGGCAGCCGAGCGGGACCCTGCGACGGCACGGCAGCTGGCAGAGCTGCTCCCGGATCAGCTGGCACGGGTGGCTCCCGAGCGCCGTCGTCGCTTCCTGGTGGCGGTGGACTGGACCCTGCACGAGCGCCCCGCGGCGGCGGTGCCCGTGGTCCAGAACCTCGCCCCGGTGCTCTCGGAACTCGACGACGACGGGCTGCGGGCGTTCATCACCGAAGCGGCGGTGTTGGCGGCGGACAGCCCCGAGAAGGCCGCCAGTTTCCTGCGGGGTGAGTCGGGGCAGGGCCGCCAGGCCATCCAGTCCCTGGAGCGTGGGCTGCAGCTCTCGGAGATCCAGCGGGTGCTCGCGTTGTATGCGGCGGCCCACTGCGGGGAGCAGGTCACGGTGGAGCCAGCCCCGTCGGGCAGCGCCGAGCCGGGCTTCCACCCGCTACGGGCGGCCGCGGGGGGCATGGCCTACACCGATGGCCACACCATCCGGCTCCCTGCGCGTCTGGAACAGCAGGGGGAGCAGAACGAGTTCCTGGTGTATCGGGTGCTCACCGCGCTGTGCGCGGGCTACCTCGAGCTGGGCACCTTCGACCTCGACCTCTCACTGCTGGGTGGCGACTGGCCACCGCGGCGTGCGGGGGAGCTCGAGCTGCAGCGCTTCCTGCGTGGGTTGGGCAACCGCAGCCTGGCCGGCGACCTCTTCCAGATCCTCGAAGATGGTCGCATCGAGGCGGGACTCAGGCAGCTCTATCCAGGGCTGGCCAGGGATCTCGACCGCCTCGGAGAGCACCTGCCGCTGTCTGAGCCACCCCTCGAGCAGCTCCCGCCTGTGGAACAGCTGGTGGCCCTCGCGGCCTACCACGGGTGGACCGGCGAGGCGCCTCCCCGCGCACGCGTGCGCACGGACCCTGCGGCGTGGGCGGTGTACGAGCGAATGGCCTCCGCGTTGGACGCGCTGAGTCGACCCGACGTCACCGTTCAGCACACCGCGGCCCAGCTTTTGGGCGCCTGGCCCGCAGCGGTGGCGCTGCTGGACCGCCCCAGCCGGTCGGATGACCGACCCGGTAGGGGCATCGGTCGCTCCAGGGGTGGCGGCGGGAACGATGACGGCTCCGGAGCGGGCGGTGGTGACGCCAGCGTGGTGGGTGGGCAGGGGCTCGCAGGGGGTGCGAGGAGCTGGAAGGACATGTTGGGCAAGGCCAGCGGGGGCATGCTGCGCCCGGAGCGCCGGGACGCCGCCGCCCAGGCCTTGGACGAAGCCGCGCTGGGCGCCCACGACCGGGCGCGGGAGCAGGGCGATGCCAGCCGCTTTACCCAACAGCGAGACCAGCTGCGCACGCGCAAGGCCAGCGACTATGCCGAGGCCGATGCCTGGCTGAGCGCCAAGGAAGGCCCCGCCGGCGGCATGGTGGACCGGCGCCCCCGGGCCCATGCGCCCCTACCTGTCACCCTGCGCCAGGACGTTGAACCTCTCGCGCTGGACGAGCACAGCGGCGACGTCTACCCCGAGTGGGACATCACCATCGGCGACTACCGCCCGGCCTGGGTGCTGGTGCGAGAGCTCCCCCTGCTGCGGGGCAGCGCCGAGTTCGTCGACCGCGTGATGGCCGCCTACCGGCCGCAGATCCATTCCCTGCGGCGTCAGTTCGAGGCGCTGCGGCCCTCGGAGTTGGAGCGGGTGCGAGCGCTGTCCAATGGCGATGAGCTGGACCTCGACCGGGTCGTGGAGGCCATCACGGTTCGTCGCGCTGGGGGCAGCCCCTCGGATCGTCTGTACCTTCGTCACGAGCGCAACCGGCGCGATGTGGCGGTGGCGTTCCTGCTGGACATGTCCTCGTCCACCAACGAGGTGGTCTCGGGTGGGGGCAAGCGCATCATCGAGGTGGAGAAGGAAGCGCTGGTCCTGATCGCCGAGGCGGTGGACGCCATCGGTGACAGCTTCGCGGTGTGGGGTTTCTCGGGCTACGGCCGAGACCAGGTGGCCTTCTACGTCGCCAAGGGCTTCGACCAGCCCTACGACCAGGCTGCGCGGGAGCGCATCGGCGCCATGTCCTGGAAGATGGAGAACCGGGACGGCGCCGCCATTCGCCACGCCACGCGCCTACTGCTGAATCAGCCTGCCCGCATTCGACTGCTCATCCTGCTGTCCGACGGCAAGCCCCTGGACTGCGGCTGCGACCTGTACGCCGACGCATACGCTCAGGAGGACACTCGCCGGGCTTTGGTGGAAGCGCGCCAGGTCGGGCTGCACCCATTTTGCATCACGGTGGACCCCCACAGCCGGGACTACCTCCAGCAGATGTATGGACGCGGGTCCTATACGATCATCGATCGGGTCGAGTCGCTGCCCCTGCGCATCCCGGGGATCTACCGGCGTCTCACCCGCTGAGTCACGGGTCGCGCTAAGCTGTTGAGGACGCAGACCCCAGGGCGCTATGAGAACGCTATTGCTCACACTGCTGCTCGCCGTTGGCTGCGGGCCCGAGCGTGAGCACGAGCCCAGGGAGACCTCCCCGCCCGACACCGGCGGCGCTGCCCGCTCCCCGGACCCCTGCTCTGCGCTGTGGTACCCGGACTGCGACGGTGACGGCTATGGCCCCACCCAGCCGGGCATGCCAGCCTGCACCGCTCCCATGGGCTGGGTGGCCGTCGATGGCGACTGCGACGATGCCGACCCCCTGCGCAACCCGGGGACCGCCGAGGCTTGCAACGGCAGCGATGACGACTGCGATGGCGAGATCGACGAGGACTTCGAGGCGCCACAGGCCCGCTGGTACCCTGACGCCGATGCCGACGGCTGGGGCTCTGAAGACGGCTCGCTGCTGGCATGTGGGGGCAACAGCGGCTTTGTGGAGCTCCCTGGCGATTGCGACGACACCCAAGCTGGCATCAACCCCGCGTCCCGTGAGCCTCGCAACGGGGTGGACGACGACTGTGACGGGCAGGTGGACGAAGGCTTCAGGGGTCGCTGCCGCGACGGCATCAAGGGTGGTGCGTTCGAGGCCTGCGACTTGGACGACGACGCAGCCTGCCCCGGTGCTTGCTCGGCGCATTGCGCGTGCCCCTCGGCCGAGCCGGGACCCCTGCGCGTCCACGTGGTGGACGTAGGCCAGGGTGACGCCATCTTGGTGGTGTCTCCCGACGGCTTCGTGATGCTCGTGGATGCGGGGCCCAGCAGCGCCTGCGACGACCTGTACTGGCACCTGGACATCCACGGTATCGAAGGCATCGACTACACCGTGTTGTCCCATCAGCACACGGATCACCACGGCAGCTTGGATGCGGTGCTGGCGGATCACCCCGAAGTGGTGGCCGCCTTCGACAACCATGGGGCGTTTCCTGATGCCTCGGACGTGACCTATCGCATGGCCGCGGTGGGTCGGGGCGTTTCCCTCCGCGCTGGGGGCTTCATCGACATGGGGCCGAAGATGCGCGTCGAGGTGCTGCACGTCGACGAAGGCTCGAGCAACGAGAACGACAACTCCGTCGTGCTGTTGCTGCGCTACGACGACGTCAGCGTGCTGCTGGGTGGCGACTGCGAGGGCCCCTGTGAGAGCAGCCTCGATCCTGGCCCGGTGGATGTGTACAAGGTGCATCACCATGGGGCGTCGGACGCCAGCAGCGATACGCTGTTGCGGTCGATGGAACCTCTCGCAGCGCTGGTTTCGGTGGGCGAGGGCAACCGCTACGGCCACCCCGACAGCAGCACCCTGCGTGCCCTCGGGGACGTCGGGGCCCAGATCTACCGGACCGACCTCGACGGCGACATCCTGCTCGAGTCGGACGGAACCTCTTTCGAGCTCAATGGCGAGCGATACAAGCCTGTGTCGTCGCTGACCAGGGAGTGAACCATGTGTCGTTCTGCCTTGCTGGCCCTGTCCCTCGTACCCTGGCTGTTGGCTTGCGAACCCGCCGACCCCAAGCCCGATGACACCGCCCCTGTGGACGACACCGACGCTGATACCGACGCCGACAGCGACAGCGACACGGACACCGATGCCGACGCTGACGCCGACACCGATACCGATACCGACACGCCCCAGGACGCAGACGGTGACGGCTGGTCCAGCGATGAGGACTGCCACGACGACGACGCCACGGCCTACCCCGGCTCACACACCACCGAGATCCCCGGCGACGGCATCGATCAGGACTGTGACGGCGTCGATGCCTGCCGCGACCCCAACTGCGACGGGTGGCCCGACATCGTATTCGCTCAGACCGATCTGGACGGCGACTACAGCCACGAGTCCATCGTGTACCTGGGCTCCGCCGATGGCTACTCGAGCGGCTCCACCTGGACCATGCCCACCGTGGGCGCCATGGGGGCCGATGCGGGTGACTTCGATCAGGACGGCTACATCGATCTGGTGTTCGCCTCGGTCCAGGATGGCGGCGACGACCGCGCCATCGACTCCTACGTCTACTATGGCTCGGCGGACGGCTACTCCGAAGACCGCCGCACCGCGTTGCCCACCATCGGTTGTTCGGATCCCACCGCCGCAGACCTGGACCAGGACGGCTGGATCGACATCGTCTTCTCCAACCGCTTCAGCGGCGGCACCCCCAGCATCGACACCTACAGCAACGACTCATACGTCTACTGGGGCAGCGCCGAGGGCTTCTCCGAGGATCGCCGGCTGGGCCTGCCCACCGTCGGCGCCGCCCGCAGCCGGGTGGCGGACATCAACGACGATGGTCGCATGGACGTGGTGTTCGCCAATGGGGTCACCGAGTTTTTCTTCGTCAACCAGAGCTATCTGTACTGGGGCACGGATGAGGGCTGGGGCGAGCACAGCCGCACCGAGCTGACCTCCGTGTTCCCGGAGGGCCTCGCCGTGGGGGACATGAACGCCGATGGCAACACCGACGTGTTCTTCACCTCGTGGATGTGCGTGCTGTACTGCGCTGACGCCAGCAACATCTTCTGGGGCGATCTGGCGGGCAACCTGGGCGACGACGTCTTCCAGCTCCCCGAGGCCGTGGGGGGCACCGACGCACAGCTGGCCGATCTGGACGGCGACGGATGGCAGGACATCGTGCTGTCCAACGGCGGTGTGGAGTGGGATACCTCCTTCGCTGATACATCCTATGTGTATTGGGGTTCCGGCAGTGGCTACAGCGAAGAGCGGCGCATCATGCTGAGTTCCACCGCTGCGTCCGAAGCCGGGGTGCGGGATCTCGATGGCGATGGCTGGCTCGATATCGTGTTCGCCAGCCACTACGAACCCAGCGGTGGTGGGCCCGAGGTCAGCCAGATCTACTGGGGTTCCGCCACGGGCTTCGATGAGGGCAACCTGTCCGAGCTGGCCACCACCCACGCTGCGGGGCTGGTGGTGGTGGGTAGCATCTACCCATAGCCGGCGTGGTCCGTTAGCCAAGGCCATCGCGCACAGGCGGTGGAACCATGCAAGCTTCGACACCCTTCGTCTCACTCTGTCTGATGGCCCTCGCTGGGTGCTCGGGTTCTCCCGAAGCCCCCTCCGGCGAGGATCTGACCCCCGTTGTGGCGCCTAGCGCGACCCTCGAGCGGCCCAACGTGCTGCTGGTCACCCTGGACACCCTGCGGGCCGACGTGCTGGGATGCTACGGGCACCCCAAGTCCGACACGCCCAACCTGGACGCCCTGGCCGCCGCTGGCGCGCGGTTCTCCCGTGCCTATACGGTCACGCCCCTGACCATCCCTGCGCACTCGTCCATATTCACGGGCATGCTCCCGCCGCGTCACGGTGTACGGGACAACGGCGACATGTTCCTGGATGAAGGCGCCACCACACTGGCCGAGCTCATGGAGCAGCATGGCTACGCCACCATGGCCAGCGTAGGCGCCGAGGTGACCTCCCATCACTGGGGTTTCGCCCAGGGCTTCGACGCCTTCTACGACGACATGGGCGAGGCTCGAGAGGAAGAAACCAACCGCTGGCGGGTCGAGCGTCGCGGTGACGAAGTGCTGGGGGACGCCTACGGTTGGCTGGAAAGCCACGCAGCCAGCGATGAGCCCTTCTTCGGCTGGATTCACCTGTTCGATCCCCACGCCCCCTACGTGGCGCCCGAGCCCTTCGCCAGTGCATTCCCCGGCCGGCCCTACCTGGGCGAAGTGGCCTATACCGATCAGCTGGTGGGCGAACTGGTGGCTAGGCTCGACAGCCTGGGTCACCTGGATGACACATGGCTCATCATCACCGGAGACCACGGTGAAGGCCTGGGTTCCCACGGTGAGCAGATGCACGGTGTGTTGCTCTACGACGCCACCACACGCGTACCCATGATCATCCGGCCTCCGGGTGGCCTGGCCCAGGGTGTCGCGGTGCACGAGCCTGTCTCCGTGGTGGACCTGCTGCCCACAGCCCTCGAGGTGGTCGGCCTCGAGATCCCCACCGACATCGACGGCATCAGCCTGCTGCCACGGATCCAGGGTGTACAGGATGCGATCCCTGCCGATCGGCAGGTCTATGTGGAGAGCCTGTTCGCCTTCCGGCACTACGGCTGGGCGCCGCAGCGAGCGCTGGTGGATGCCGAGTACAAGTTCATCGACTCCACCACCCCCGAGCTCTACGCCAGGGAAGACCGCGGTGAGCGTGAAGACCTCAGTGTAGAGCTGGCCCCCACTGTCCACCTGATGCAGGCTCGGATCCAGGTGCTCGCCGACAGCCTCGAGCCCGCCAGCGAGACTGCGGCCAGGGTCGAGGCCAGCCCTGAGCGCCTCGCCCAGCTCGAGGCCCTCGGCTACATCACTGGCGTCGCCGATGTCGAGGTCGTCGAAGGCGAACTGCTCCCCGATCCCGTGCAGCGTTTGCCGGTCTTGGCTGAAGTGGAGCGGGGCCGCTTGCAGATGATGAACGGCGAGCACGAGCTGGCACGCGCTACCCTCGAGGCCATCATCGAGAGCGAGCCGGGCCTCGTGGACCCCCGGGTGCTGCTGGTCAACCTACTGCGCACCATGGGCGAGAAGACCGCGGCCCTCGAGGCGGCGATCGTGCTGGACCAACGCCAGCCCGGCTCCTTGTCCAAAGGCCTGCTGGGCATGATCCTGCTGCAGCAAGGCGACGTGGAGCAGGCCAATGAGATGCTGGCACAGGCCATCGAGCTCGACCCCTATGTGGGGCGCAACTGGGAGTCCTACCTGAACGGGCTGTTCATCATGGGGGATGTCGCGCGCTTGGACCTCGAGGTGGATCGGGCCCTCGAGCGGCTGCCCGAACTGGTGGTGGCCCAGGGGATGCAGGGCGTGCTGTTGGTCATGAAGGGCAACCACGCCAGCGGTGTCGAGGTGCTGCGGGCGGTGCTCGAAACCCAGCCCAAGCTGTCCTTCGCCAACCAATACCTGGGCATGGCTCTGCTCCACCAGGGTGAGATCACCGAAGCCGAGGGCTTCCTGCTCGAAGAGGTCCGACTCTACGACTCTCTGCCCGCCCGGGTCCACCTAGTGGAGATCTACGCTGAGCAGCAGCGCTACGCCGAGCAACTCGAGCAGCTCGTGGCCATCGCCGAGCATGAACCGCCCAACTTCATGAGCTACCACTCCATCGCCCAGGCCCACTTCAACCTCGAGCAATACGAGCCCGCCAAGGTGGCGATGGACACCTGCCGCGAGCTCGCCCCCGAGTACCCGGCCTGCGCCATGCTCGAGGCCAATGTGCTCAAGAAGCTGGGCGATGAGCCAGGCGCCCAGGAGGCCTACCAGCGGGCCCTCGATTTGGGGGAGCGGGCGAAGGACCGCAAGCGCACCCAACCCTGAACGCACAACGGCCGCGGTGGGACCGAAGTCCGCACCGCGGCCGTATAGGAGTCAGGCTTACGGGGTGATGGTGCCGCTGCCCTTGATGTCGTATGCGTATTTCATGGATTCCAGCCGTGTGACGTCGTCACCAGGCTGCGACATGTTGGCTGGGCCACCGTTGACCAGGACCTTCAGCTCGTAGCCAGCGACGCTGCCCACGCAGCTGTTGAAGGAGGCAACGACGATCTGGTGGGCACCGGTTTCGGTGGCCACGTGGTCGATGGACGGGCACTGGTAGTCCACCGGCGGGTAGGTGCAGTCGAAGCTGTCATCGCTCATGATGACCGTGCATCCATCGGGTCCGTTCAACCAACCCAGGGGGTCGAAGGCGGTGGCGGCGTCGGCGGTGTCCATGGAGATCTCGATGGTGTCGCCGGCTGCCAGCACGACGCTCCAAACGTCAACGAATTCACCCTTGCAGTCCACCTCTCCGGTGTAGGTGATGTCGGTTTCGACCAGATCGACGAAGTCGTCGTACTCGATGGAGGCGCCGCAGGCATCCTGGGTGGCCTCGGTCTCAGAGTAGCCCCCGTAGTTGAAGGTCCACTCGATGTCGTCGCCGGTGCGGCTGAAAGTGCCGTAGCCGCCGCCGTCCTGAGCCAGGAGGAACCAGTACGGGCCGTAGTAGCCGTAGCCGTAGGCGCTGTAGTCGTAGCCGAAGCCGGTGGCGAACACGTTGTTGTACGTGCCATAGTAGCCCGCGTAGCTGTCCATGTGGGCCATCTTGAGACCCATCATGAAATCCTGTCCGATGTACGAGAAGTAGGGGTGCAGCGAGCAGTCGGCGGTGCCGTTGTCGGTGGTGATGGTGCTGTCGATGTCGAAGGCGAAGTCGCACCCGGGGCAAGTGCCGGTGTACTTGGTACCTTCGAGGTCGATGACCGCGTCGCAGTCGTTGACGCCGTCGAGGCTGAAGATGTAGTCCACCGAACCGGAAAAGGAATCCGGCAGGATGTCGGTGTCGGCGTCGGTGTCGGCGTCGGCGTCGGCGTCGGCGTCGGTGTCGGCGTCGGTGTCGGTGTCGGTGTCGGTGTCGCCCTCGGGGGGAGCGGTGTCATCTTCCTTGTCGCCACAGGCGATCAGGGTGACGCCCAGAGAGAGCAGGGTCAGGGGGATCAGGACGCGAAGCGACATGTGTTCTCCTCATGCTTGCGTGGGGGGTGGGGATGGTTGCGGCGGCATTCTAACCCGAACACTGCCGCTGTTGACCTTTTTTCGACGTCTCGAGGGTGAGGACGCCCACCTTCATTCGGGCTGCGTCAGGTACTCTTCGACGAAATAACGAGGTGTAAGGGGCTCTCCGGTTGCGTCTTCCACCAGCTGGCTCCAGTGCATGGACGCCCCTGGCTCGAAGATCCTCTCCACCAACCAGGCGCCCACCTCGGGGTTGCCGCAGGTGTCGATCTCCGTGAACTGCTGGCCATCGTAGAGGTCTCGTGACATGGCCGCCAGCATCTGCGACGCCAGCATCTCGCCCATCAGGTAGTTGTGGTAGTAGGCCGGCGCCGTGACGATGTGGATCTTGGTGGCCCAGTCGTCGGCCTCGCGATCGGGCGGGCGCTGGAGCCGCTGGTGCTTCTCCACCAGATCCCACCACAGCGTGTTCAGATCCTGATCAGGATCTGCGTAGAGGCCCCGCTCGAAGTCTACCATCACCAGGGACCAACGCGCGAAGACCACCTGCAACAGCCGCTGGGTGCGGCCGAGGTCATCGGCGGCGGGCTCGATCTCTTCCGGTGTGAGGTCCGTGGCACAGTCGATCCAGTTTGGGTCCTTGGACAGGCGGCCGAAGAGCAGGGCCACCGCTTCGGTGGCGAAGGAGTGGGTGGCGCCTCGCAGCACCCATGGCAGCTCGGGGTCGATGTATTCGTCGTACACCGCGTGGCCCAGCTCGTGCAGCATGGTGCTCATCCAGTAGTCGTCGTCCTCGAGGTTGCAGAACACCCGCACGTCACCCTCGCGGTCGATGTCGGTGCAGTAGGCCGAGGGCTGCTTGCCGTCCCGGGGGTAGAGGTCGGAGCGCTCGATGATGGCCGTGACCTCGAGGCCGATGCCCTCGAAGTAGGCGGTGTTCACCGCTTCTACGCTGCGGCCCCGGTAGAACGCGTCCAGGTCGCGGTCGCTGATGCGGGGGGCTTCCTGGAAGAAGGGGTCGGCGTAGTGCCAGGGCATCAGCGCGTCGGCGGCCACACCGTGGCGCTCGGCCAGGACCGCGTCCAGCTCGCCCTTGAGCTGCTCGAAGGGGGCCTGGGAGCGGGTGGCCATGTCGGCGAAGAGGGCCTGAACCGTGGCCGGGTCCTGCTCCGCCAGGCTCAGACGCATCTGGTAGAAGTCGGGGTAGCCGGCCTGGACTGCGGCCTGGTTGCGCAGCTTGACCAGCGCCACCAGCTTGTCGGCCACTAGGGGGCCCACCTGCTTGCTGGCTTCCCAGGCCTTGCGCCGCAGCTCGGCGTCCGTGCTGGTGAGCATGATCTCGTAGATGCCGTTGGCGTCCACCGGCTCGCCGTCCACGGTGCCTCGGTGGGTGCTGTAGATCTCTTCGACCTCGACCCCCAGGGTGACCATCTGCGCCATCAGATCGGCGTCGATCTGGTTGGGAGCGTAGTGGCCGTGGATGCGCTGGAGCTCCCGCAGCAGGATGGCGTCTTCGGCGCTGGCCTCGACGACGGGGAGCCACGCCTGCAGCTGGGCGAACTCGGCGGGATCGGCGTGCAGCTGGCGCAGCTGCAGGTCCAGCTCGCCGGCGCGGGCGTAGGCTTCGGGCTCCCCCGAGGTGGTGGCGTCCCAGTAGGCCAGGTTGAGGTCCTTGGCGACGGGCGCCACCCGGGCTTCGTAGGCGGCGGCGAAGGCGCGGGCCTGATCGATGGGGGACACAGCGGACTCCTGGACGACGGGTTCCGGGGTGGTGGTCTTGGGACAACCGGCCAGGCAGCCTGCGAGCGTGGCGGCGACCATGAGGCGCGCGATGGAGGACATGGGGGCTCCGGGAGGGGAGGGAGGGACCCGCTGTCTCTAGCGCGGGCGAGGTGCTCGAGGCCAGGGGGCTGGTCCTGAACGGCCTCCGAGCGATATGCTGGCAGCACATGAGTTCCACCCACGATCCACCAGAAGCCGGCGCCCCCCTCGATGACCCAGGCCAGGTCCTCGAGCAGAAGAACGCCGAGTCGTCCATCGTCGGCTCCGGGGGCCAGACCTCACTGCTCAGCGCCCCCCCTCCACCGGCGCCTCCCCAGGACCTGAGCCCCGAGCAGCTCGAGCTGTACATCCGATCCGCCATGCACCAGGACCGCAGCCCCGGTGTACTGGTCGTCGTCTGCCATCCCCTGCGCTTGTACAAGGTCCCTCGGGGGCTGTTCGAGGCCATCGAAGCCGCGGGCTGGGAGGTCCGGCGGGTGGACACCCATCCGGATCGGGTCCAGTCCGTCGCCAACATCCGCGACGCTCTGCTCGAGGCTGCCAGCCTGGGCAAGCCCCTGGATCTGATGGTCATCAGCGGTGACGGTACCCTGGATCACCACGTGCTGGTGGCTGCGTTCTGGGCCTTCTTCCCCGACATGATCAGCCAGAGCCCCGGGTCTATCGACACCACTGCAGTCACCGGCGCGGACCTGGCCTCCGTCCCCAGTCGCTTGCGGGATGCCTTCCTGGACCCCTTGCCCACGGCCCAGGATCTCGAGCCCACCCCCGAGACCATCAAAGAGCTGTGGCTGCTGCGCAACGATCTCGAGGCCCTGCTGCGCAAGGGCAAGTCTCCCGAGCGCATCGAGCGCCGCGCCCGTCGTCCCCGCAGCGACTCCCTGCTCCGTGTCGCGGTGCTGGCCACCCTGCTGCCCCATCGGGTTGTGCTCCGCGCGCCGGGCTTCGACATCTCCGGGCTGGCCGAGGCCTCCCAGGAGCGCGCCTTCCAGGGGCTCTACCCATACATTCGATCCATCTGCTGCTACCCGGCTGGAACAGCGGCCGACAACGCCGTCTTCTCGGGTGTGCCCGGCTGGGTCTATGCTCAGTTCTCGGGTGTGCTCACCCGGTTCGGCTGGCTCGATGGTGTTCGCCGCATGGCCGAGCGCCGGGTCGTGAAGCGCTTCATGCAGTACTTCACCAAGCGCTCGGTGGTGGTGCCAGCGCGCATCTCCTTGGTGGCGTTCGACACCGAGTGGCAAGCTATCAGCAGCCATGCCGCCGGAGGCCCCGGAGCGGGCAAGTTCTTCACCGCCGACCTGACCTCGAAGACCAAGGGCATGCTGGGCTACCTGATCCGTGTTCCACGGGTGCTCTTCCAAGAAGGCGTGCTTGGAAACACCGTCGTCCGCGTGGTCTCCCGCTACGCCGACGGTCGCCTCAAGTCCTACACCGAGGCCCAGCTGGCCGAAGGTCTGTACACCAACCGCGCCTTCATCGCAGGCGTCGGCTCTATCCCCACCACCGGCGCTGTCAGCCTCGCTGGCCAGAGCTCCCTGGCCCTGCTGCCCCCCATCTGGATCCGCGCTCGCGCCGGCAAACCCAACGGGTTCAACATTCGGGGGCTCGGTGTGTTCTGGGAAGCTGTCGCCAAGGGTGTGGTGGCCCGTACGCTGAACCTCCTGGGCCTCGGCGTCGGCAAGCTGGCTGGGGGGGGGCGCTTCACGATGCTGCTGCCCGAGAGCCAGGTGGCCATCAAGGAAGGCGAGTCGATCGAGATCGACTACTTGACCATGGGTGGCCGCCCCCGGGGTGTCCCTGTCCAGGTCTCCGGCGATCCGTTCCAGGCCTGGAAGATGCAGATTCGATCTTCATGGTCGCCCATCCCTCTGCTGGGTGAGTCGCGCTCGTTGTTGTTGGCGTCCACGCGCGCCGCCATGACCGATCTGCGGCTGCGGCAGAGCTACGATCTCAGGGTCGAGTACATCGGTGGTGTTCACTACTTCTGGCACCACCTGGGCGAAGACTGGAGCGAGGCCTTCAGCGAACGCAACGGGCTGGTCAAGCCCCCCCTGTGGTTGCCATTGCCCCTGGCCATGGTGCAGCGCAGACTGCTCGCCGCCTGGCGCGAAGCTGGTGCGGGCGAGTTCGTGGACACCAGCGAGGGTGGTGTCTCTCTGGGACGCCGCGGCCGCTATGCGCACAACAACGATCAGAGCGCCCACCTCGTGGTGCTGCGGGAGCCCCGCTCATCTCTGCTGGTGCGCCAGATTCGCCGGTCGCCCCTCGAGGGCCTGGTCTACGAGTGCCGTGCCCGGTACCGGATCGTCGGCGCCAGCTACATCATCGCCCAGTCCAGCATCGTGTGCTGGCGCACCGGTGAGCCTCCGACCATCCTCCAGGAAGATCACTGGTTCAGGTCCGCACAGGACTTCCAGCAGGCCGCGCCGGCCTTCTTCCCCATCCACGAGGGTCCCGCCGCCGAGTCGCCCGCGCTGCTGGGGGGCTGGGACGAAGACGACACGGAGATCCTGCCCCTGTTCGACGAGCGCGACGACCGTGACGCCAAGGCCAAGGCCAAGGCCAAGGCGAAGGCCAAAGCCAAGGCGAAGTCCAAGCGCTGACCGTCAGAGCCGCCGTCAGAGCCGCCGTCAGAGCCGCCGTCAGAGCCGCCGTCAGAGCCGCCGTCAGAGCCGCCGTCAGAGCCACCGTCGGGGCCAGCCACCCGGGCCGGCGCCCAGGACCGGCTGGCCCGCCCGCACGGTGGCCAGCACGGCGCGAGCTTCGGGCTCCCCGTAGGATCGCCAGCAGAGATCGACCCTGAAGCGATGGGCTCCGGAGCTGCGGAGCGGGTCGAGCCAGGGCGCCAGGCACAGGGGCACCCCGTCCACCAACACAGCGCTGCGACCTTGGCGTCCCCGATGGTAGGGGTGCTCGAGTTCGTCGGCGATGGGTGCCTCGAGGGGCAGATCGGGCAGATGGGGCGGCAGGGCCGAGCGGAACACCGCGACGTCGGCGTACAGCACAACAGTGCTGGACGGGGCGGCGTGGAGCATGGCTTCGACGCAGGGGCGGTCCAGCTCCAGGGGCAGGGTCACCCCAACCAGCCCCAGGGCTGCCTGGAGCCGCTGCTGGGCCAGGGGGTTGGCGGCATACAGCAGGTCATCGCCCTCCACTCGCTCGTGGGGGCGCGCATCCACCAGCCGGCCGTGCCCGAGGTTCGACAGCACCCAGCGGCGCACGCCATTGTCTCGGGCCCTTTGAATTTGCTCGCCGATGCGCCCCCGATCGCCGCCCCTGAGCACCGGGGGCAGCACGCAGGCCAGGGCGCTGGAAGGGATGAGATCCAGGGCCTGGTCGAGCCGCTTGGGCTGGGCGGGATCGAGCACGATCTCCAGCTCGGCGAAGCCGGTAGGAGCGCCCAGGAGCAGCAGCTCGGGCTGGTCGCTGCGCAGGACCCAGCGCTCGTCGTCTTCGCCGGATCGTCGTGACCGCGCGGTGGGAGTTCCCCCCGGCGGAACGGGGAGGGCGGGATAGCGCTCCGTCAGCCTGCGCAGCTCGAGGGCCAGCTCGAGGCGCCGAAGGATGTCCCTGCGTACACGTCGCAATGCCTTGCGTGGCGTGAGCAGCGGCTCTTGCTGCACCACCAGGCACTCCACCGGGCCTAGGATGGTGGCGTCCCCCGGGGTTCGCATCACCTCGGTGATGGTGGGGATCCGCAGCGCATCCACGGGCTCGGGACCGAGCTGAAACTGGTCCCGAACCTCCACCCCTTCACAGCGGACGCCGATGGTGAGCCCTTCGCGGGTGGTGGTGATGGCCATGTCCACCGGAGGCCCTCGGTAGTCCTCCGGCAGCAGTGTGGGGGTCTCGAGCTCGAAGCGCGCCCCGAGCCTGGGGCTGTGGGCCAGCCGGAGCTCCTGTCCTACGCCGACCTCGAAGCGGCCGGGGGAGGGGATGAGCACGGTCTGTCCGGCTTCGGCGAGGGTGATGTCCCGTCCGTCGGTGTCCCGCATCCAGCGCAGCTCGAGGTGACGCAGGCGTCCTTCTGGGTCGGCCGCCAACAGCTTGTCGCCCAGGGCGAAGGGTTGAAGCGCCGAAGCGAGGGTGTGATCCGGACCCGCTTGTAGCACCGTGCCCACCCGGGGTCCCAGGTGGCCCTGCATGAGGGGCTGCACCTGCACGGGGGGATGGCGCAGCCCTTTCTCCGCGCCCTTCCTGGCGCCCACCAGGTAGCCGGTGGAGGCCCGCCGGGAGAACAGGCTGCGCAGGGCCAGCTCCGCCTCGTCCCGCTGCCAGCCCGGCGGTGGCTCGCGGCCCAGGGCCAGGTCCAGGGCGCCTCGGTAGGCATGGCAGACGGCGGCGACGAAGGCGGGAGAGCGCAGGCGACCCTCGATCTTCAGGGCCGTTACCCCGGCGTCCACCAGATCTTCCATGAGATCCAGGCTCAGGAGATCTCGCAGGCTGAAGGGCAGGCCCAGCTCGCGGTCCGCGCTGTGGAAGGGCCGGCGACAGGGCTGGGTGCAGCGGCCTCGGTTGCCGCTGAAGCAGCGCTCGCTTGCCAGGGCCAGGCTGGGGGTCTCAGCGCTGCCATCGCTGGAACGGCCCCGGCTGGATCGTCCGCGACGGCGCTCTTCGGCCATAGCCGAGGCCAGGCAGAGGCCCGAGTAGGCGTAGCATAGCGAGCCGTGGGCGAAGACCTCGAGCTCGATCTCCGGGACCTGGCGGTGGATACTCCCGATCTCCGTCAGCGATAGCTCTCTGGCCAGCACCACACGGCTCAGCCCCAGGGCGGCCGCAGCCGCGGCTCCGTCGGCGTCGTGGATGGCCAGCTGGGTGCTGCCGTGCAGGCGCAGCCGGGGAGCCACCCGACACGCCAGCTCGAGCACGCCGAGGTCCTGAAGCACCACCGCGTCGACGCCCGCGTCGTCACAGGCCTGCAGCAGCCGTGCCGCGAGCTCCAGCTCGTCACCGCGCAGCAGGGTGTTGAGGGTGACCAGCACCTCACAGCCCGCGTCGTGGGCCAGCCGGACCGCCGGCCCCAGCTGCTCGAGGGCGAAGTTGGTGGCGTGGGCCCGGGCGCTCAGGTGGCGCAGCCCCAGATAGACGGCATCGGCGCCGTGCCGGATGGCGGCCTGCAGCGCCCCTGGACTGCCCGCGGGGGCCACCAGGGCTGGGACGGTGGGGGCCATGTCAGAAGTACAGCTTGATCTGGGCGAAGGCCACGCTGGGGATCATGCCGAACTCCGAGCCCACGTCGGTGCGATCGGCGAGGATGTCCTCGAGGACCTGCTCGTACTGGTCTTCGTCGGTGACCCCGGCCATGTCGTCCATGGTGAGCTCGATGTCGTGGGGGCGCTCGCCGGCTCCGAAGAACGCGCCGATGGATAGCTCGGTGTTCTCGGCGGCGGACCAAGCCAGGGTGGGGCCGATCATGGCGCTGGGGTCTGCCAGGTTCACCACGCAGAACACCGAGGCGCCCACCAGAGGCGTGAGCTGGTAGCTGGCGGTGAGGGCGCCGTAGTAGCGACCCGCGGCCCAGACCTCGCCCCGGGAGAAACGTTCGCTGCTGTAGACGCCCAGGTAGTCTCCGCTGCCTTCACCGCCGAAGCTCTGGTAGTACAGCTCGCCCATGAGGCTCAGGTCCGCGATGGGCATCCAGTTGGCGCCGAAGGCGGCCCGCACAAAGGGGTCCTCGGCGTCGTCTACCGGCAGCGTCACGGTGCCTTCGCCGTGCAGGCCCACCGGGCCGATGGAGCTCGCCAGGTCTAGACCGAAGACCGGCTCCGATCGGTTCAGCGAGGCGAAGACGCCCAGGTCGGTGACCCCCACAGTGGAGCCCGCGTGCAAGGCGAACACCATGCCGTCGGCGCTCCAGTCCCCCGCATAGGCCGCCACCGCCGTGACCTGGCCCGCCATGCCGAAGTAGGCATCCACCCGGGCCGCGTCGACCCCCGGCTTGTACTCGGTGTCGATGTCGGTGGGCGAGAAGGGCGCCACCAGGTCCATGGGCGTGAAGACCCACGATGAGCCGAAGCTCACGGGCTGGCGCCCCAGCGTGATGTCCAGGTGGGGGATGCTGACCTTGGCGGCCAGCCGGTCCACCCGCCCCTCGACCATGTAGTTGGGTGCATCGACGGGGGTCCAGCTCATGTCCACCACCTGATCGTAGCCCCCACCGCTCGCTCCCAGGCTGATAGCGCCGGCCTCGAGGGCCTGGGAGTAGTAGCTGGCGGCGCTGCGCGCGTGGGTGGTCAGGGAGAAGTGGTCGCCGATCACGAGCTTGGCCTTGAGGCGTCCGTCCAGGGCGCCCTGGGCCATGGGGTCCTCGGGCATCAGCGGGATGGGCTCCATGCCGAGGGCCTCGAGGTCCTCGTCGGGGGTCAGGTACCAGTCGTAGGGGAACGCCGTGAAGGTGAAGCTCTTGACGTCACCGGCCAGGTCGATGGACCAGGTGTCGCGCTCCACAATGGGGCGGGCCAGGACTGTGGGGCTGGCGACCAGCAGGCTGAGGATGAACAGGGTGCGCTTCATGATCGACTCCGGCGTTGCTGCCAGCGTTTCATCAGGGCTGGGATCTCTTCCTCGAGGAAGACGTACAGGTCGTGCATCTCGCGGAGGCGCTCGGCCCGCTCCGGGGCGTGCTGCTCCATGTGCTCGAGGGCGCGACACAGCGCCCCGGCGAAGTGGAACAGCGCGTCGAACTTGCTGTGGACCAGGGCAGGGGAGGCCCCCGCCTTGACCCGGAAGAAGGTCTTGCGGTCACCCTGACGGGCCACCCGCTCGAGCACGCCCATGGCGATGAGGTCGCGGGTCACGATGCTGATGGTGGCCTTGCTGGCGGACAGCGCATCGACCAGCTGGGACGCGGACTGCTCGGGGGGCTCGCAGATGAGCAGCCAGGCGAGCATGCGACCCATCATCCTGGGCTGGCCCACCCGGGCGAACGCCAGGCCCAGCTCTTCGACGAAGTGGCGCTCGCTGTAGCTGTCACCGAGGGGCATGGGGGTTCCATGGCGAGAAGGGATGTCCATGTGACTGGTCAGTCATATCACCACTATCGACCCATCGCAGATTCCCTGCAACCTTCGATAGCTGTGCAGGGGGTGTGCAGGGCCCGTGCGTACTCCAAAACGAAGCTTCCACGGTGTCATGGGGCCAGATCATCTCCCTGTGTCCCCCCGCTGGGGCACGGCGGACTTGGCATCGCTCTTGCGAAGGTCCCGGGCGCGTCCAGTGAACACAAACACTCTTTGCGAAGGAGCAGCAGTCATGAAGGCCATCCCAAGAATCCTGGCCCTCGTCTTCATCTTCATGGTGACCACCATCGGCTGGATCGCGTTTGGCGGCGTCATGCAGGGTCGGTCCTCGGGTCAGCGGGCCGATCTGTACGGCGACGTGGCCGAACTGTGGGGTGAGCCCTTGACCCAGCGAGCGCCCAGCTTGTTGTTTCAGTGGACCACCACCGAACAGAAGCGCGAGACCCACACCGATACCATGGGCAAGGTGGTGGTCAAGACCTACGACATCGAGCGACAGCACGAAAAGCAGGTCTACGCGGGGTCCACGAACATGGACGTGGCCATCGGCCTGGACCAGCGGCGCAAGGGCTTGCTGTGGTTCAGCCTGTACGACGTCGACATGCAGGGCACCTGGACCTACCAGCATGAGGCGAGCGAGCCGGGCTGGGTGACCATCGGGTTCGATTTCCCCAGCGCCCAAGGGGTCTACGACGGCTTCGAGGTGCTCGTGGACGGCGAGCGCCGGACCGGAAACGTGGCCCCGGGCAGCGGCCAGGTCCAGATCCCGGTTGCGGTGCAGCCGGGACAGGAGCTCAGCTTCTCCATCGGCTACCACAGCCGCGGGCAGGACGAGTGGCGCTACATGCCCACCGAGACCGTCGGTGAGATCAAGGACTTCCGGCTGACGATGACCACCGACTTCCCGGACATCGACTATCCGGGCTTCACCATGTCACCGTCCGCCCGTGTACGCGATGGCGAGGGCTGGAAGCTCGACTGGGACTTCGCCGGACTGGTGACCGGCCACGGCATCGGCATGGTCATGCCCCAGCAGGTCCAGCCGGGCGTGTTGGCTTCCCACATGAGCTTCTCGGCCCCCATCTCCTTGGGGTTCTTCATGGTGTGGATCTTCATCATCGGGGTCTTGAAGAAGGTCGAGGTCCACCCGGTCAACCACTTCTTCCTCGCTGCGGCGTTCTTCGCGTTCCACCTGCTCTTCGGCTACACCGTGGACCACCTGCCTGTCGAGTGGGCCTTCGGGATGAGCGCCACCATCAGCGTGCTGCTGGTGGTCAGCTACCTGCGGCTGGTGGTGGGCTCGCGCTTCGCGTTCGTACACGCCGGGCTGGCGCAGCTGCTGTACCTGGTGGGCTTCTCCCTGGCGCACTTCTGGGAGGGCTACACCGGCCTGACGGTCACGGTGCTCGGTGTGGTCACCCTGTTCGGGTTGATGCAGCTGACCGGTCGCATCAAGTGGTCCGAGGTGCTGGCGGGTAAGGGTGAAGGCCAGGAATAGTCACGCGCTCCGCGTTGGACTGGGGGCTCCTGTGAAGGAGTCCCCATGCGCTCAGAGACCGTCCTGCCCCCGTTCAGGCGATGGCCTTCTGCAGCTCCAGCAGGAACGCCTCGATGGACGAGCCCTTAGCGTCGTCCTCATTGCTCTCGAGCCAGGAGATGCAGTCGCCGTGGCGAATCTCGATCTGGGTGCGGTCGGGCTTGCGCACCAGGCGCAGGCGGTCGATGGCTCGCAGGGGGATCAGGGACTCGCTGAAGCCGTCGGTGGCGGCCCTCACGTCCAGTAACGCACCAGGCTTGCCCGCCAGGAGCACGGCCACGTGCAGCTCACAGGCTTCACCGCTGTCGGTGCCTGGGGCCGGGTAGGAGGTGAACCGGAAGAACAGATGGGGTCGAGGCTTCCAGTTGGCGAGCCGCTCGCACACTGCACGCAGCACTTCCTCGGGGCAGGCGCTGCCCAGCTCGGCTTGGAGGGTCTCGAAGGCGTGGTAGCGAGAGGTCATGGGGGCTCCTTGGCTATCGGATCAAGCGCGCGAACACCTCAGGCAGCCGGCGCGGTAGCTCGTCCACTTTTTTCAGCGCCAGGAAGCGGCCTGGCCCGAAGACCTTGGCGAGATAGTCCGGCGCGTCGTGGCCGGCATCCAGGCTGATGCAGAAGCTATGGACCCCCAGCTTGGAGGCTTCCTGCACGGCCATGGCGGCGTCGCGGATCCCGTAGGCGCCCCGGTAGGGTTCACGGTCCTCGGGTCGGCCGTCGGACAGGATCAGCAGGATGCGGCGACCCTGGGGCTGCTTGTCCAGCAGCATGGCGCCATGGCGGATGAACGCGCCCATGCGGGTGGCGCCGCTGGGCTGCAGGTTGGCCATGCGCTTGAAGGTCTGCTCATCGTAGGCATCCTCGAAGGCCTTGATGCGCTCGAACCAGCAGCGCTCGGGCCCGTCGTTGTGGAAGCCGTAGAACGCATGGGGGAAGTGCAGGGTGCGCAGGCCCTCGGCGAACAGCACCAGGGCTTCCTGTTCGAGGTGCACCACATGGCCCTGGGTGGATCCGCTGAGGTCCACCAGGGTGAGGATGGCCACCTGCTGGCGCTGTCGCTGGTAGCGCATGAAGACCCGGGGGTCGGGGTCGTGGCCAGCGGCGATGTCGCAGACCGCGGCGATGGCGCGGTCCAGGTCGAGATCTGTGCCGTCGAGTTGTCCGTGTAGCCAGCGTTCCTCGAGGCGCAGCACCTCGAACTGACGCCGGATCTCGGCGATGCGGCGACCGTTGGCCGCCACGAGCTTGTCGTAGCTGGCCAGTGGACCCACCGGGGCTGGACGCTCGATGACCCGTGTGGCACCTACCCGATAGGCGCCCACGGTCTCGTCCCACTCGTCGTGGGGAGTGCCTTCTTCGGCCTGGGGCAGGGCGGCATCGGCAGCCGCCAGCAGCTCCTCGACGGGGGTGTCGGGGCTCCAGCGGGGGGCGCCGTCGTCCTGGGTGCGCTGTTTGTCCTGGTGTTCGTCCCTGAGGGCACCGTAGGCTGGGGCCTTGCGCAGCTCATCGGGGTCGCCGGGACCTTGCAGCGCACGTCCCAGGCGTTTCTTGAGGCGCGAGCGCAGGCCCGGTCGGCGTCGCTCGGGCTCGAGCGGGGCACTGGCTGCGACGCCGTCACCGCGGCGTTGGGCATCCCGAAGCTGTCGCAGGGGCGTCGGACCATCCCGCCAAGCGTTCTCGGCCTTCAGGTCCCGGGCGCCGTGGGCCAGCAACCACTCTGGCCGCAGGATGCCCACGTAGTAGGGCAGGGGAGGCGGGCCCAGGTGCCTGCGACGGAACTCCTGGCGCAGGCGGGTGGCCTGGCCCAGCAGCACGGCGCGAACGGCGGCTTGCTCCTGGGGGGTGGGGTCCTCACCCCGAAGTTTGGTCTCGGAGCGGTCGCTGATGGCGCGCACCGCCGCCACGGCGGCCCGGGCGGGTTCGCCCTCGACCCCCACATCGCCCCAGTTCAGGCAGGTGGTCAGGCCGTCGTACAGGGGAACGAACGCAGCGGGCATGCCCTCCCGGGGTACCTCGGTGAGGTTGATGCGCATCATCCCGGCCTTGTCCATCAGGCGCAAGCCGTCGAAGTCCTGGGCCAGGCCGGGGTAGGCCGCACCCCAGCGGTCCAGCACGTAGTGGCTGGCCAGCAGGTGGTAGCAGGAGCGCAGCACCCAGTCCCGGTAGAGGTCGCCCAGCAGGCGCTCGCCCTCGAGCAACCCGAAGCGCACCAGGCCGAGCTGCAGCAAGCCCATGGCCCGATACAGGGCGCTGTCGGCGGGCTCGGCGGGGGCGGGCACGGCACGGGGCAGGAAGAGGGTCCTGCCGTCGGTGCTGGGTGGATCGCTGGCCGCGATCTCGACCGGCATGCCCGAGACCATGCGCAGGTAGGCGGTCAGGGCGCGCTGGAGCTCTGGCAACGTGGTGCCGTTGTCCTGACCGCTCACCAGCTGTCGGCGGGGGGACTCGAACAGGAAAGCTGCCAGCAGCGCCCGCTCGAACTCCTCGTCCTCGTCCTCGTCGGCGCCGATGTCCGTCGGGCGCACGCCGTACTCACGGGCCGTCTCCTCGAAGGCCTTCTCTGGATCAGGGGGCCAGGTGGGAGCGCCCATGAACCTGCGCTAGGTTCCCAGCACCGAGCGCACGAGCTCCCGCAGGGCGCGGGCCATCTCGGCGTCGTCGGTGAGGGAATGCACCAGGGTGGCCTCGCAGGCTTCGCCCATGGACAGGCCCGCCTGGACCAGGGAGGCTGCGTAGACCAGCAGGCGGGTGCTCGCGCCCTCTTTCAGGCCGTGGGAGCGCAGGTTGCGGGATGCCTGGGCCATGCGCACCAGGGTGGCGGCCAGGTCGGCGTCGCAGCCGGTCTCTTGGCAGAGGATCTCGGCCTCGACCTCGGGCTCTGGGTAGTCGAAGGCGATGGAGACGAAGCGCTGGCGCGTGGACTCCTTGAGTTCGCGGGTGACGCTCTGGTAGCCGGGGTTGTATGAGATCACGACCAGGAAGTCGTCGGAGCATTCCAGCTCTTCGCCCAGGCGCTCGAGGGGTAGCATGCGCCGGTCGTCGGTGAGGGGGTGGATCACCGTCAGGACGTCGGCGCGGGCCTCGACCACCTCGTCCAGGTAGCAGATGGCGCCTTCGCGGATGGCGCGGGCCAAGGGGCCGTCGCGCCAGACTGTGGAGCCGCCCTCGAGCACATAGCGACCCGTGAGGTCCGCGGCGCTCAGGTCTTCCTGACAGGCCACGGTGATCAGTGGCCGGCCCAGCTGCTCGGCCATGTGGCGCACGAAGCGGGTCTTGCCGCAGCCGGTGGGACCCTTGAGCAGCAGGGGCAGCTTGTTGGCCGCGGCGGTGCGGAACAGGGAGATCTCGTTGGAGATGGGGCGGTAGTAGACCATGGGGAGGCCCTCCGCGGGCAACGTAGATGGCTGGAGCCCCACAGTCAAAGGGGCCGGACTACCGCTCGAAGACCTGCTGTTGCCACTGCTCGGACAGTTCGACCTCCACCGGCTCGCTGAAGCCCGGGTAGGCATCGTGGCTTCGAACCCCCCACAGCCACCCGGCGAGCATGGCGATCTGCAGGGCTGCGAGGGTGCGCACGCCCGGACGGAAGCGCTGGATGGTGATGGCTGCGCTGGTCAGCAACACCAGCCAAACCGCCTCGAAGAGGAACTCCGGGCGCGCGATGCGCCAGAAGCCAGGGATGAGCTTCCAGGCGGCCATGAACACGGGGTTTGGCAGCCCGGCCCCCTGGACCCCCAGCAGCATGGGGCCGGTGCTCAGCAGCCCGAGCACCACCACCACCAGCGCCCCGTAGCGGGCCTCGGCGCGTTCTCGGTGCAGCCACAGGCCCCAGGCGCCCAGCAGCATCAGGGGCAGGTTCAGGGCCCTCCAGAGCTCCAGGTGGTACCAGCGGGGTGGCCACAGGCTCAGCACGTCCAGGGCCGCGCGCTCCCACAGAAAGCGCTGGGGGTCGGTCATGGCTCCGGCGTCCTGCAGCAGCAGGGCTTGGAACAGCACCAGGGGTGCCAGGGCCAGGGCGCAGACGGCGGCGGTGGTGAGGGCCCGGCGGTGGTGGGCCCCCAGGGTCCACAGCCCCAGCAGGGCCAGGTTCACCAGCGCCAGGTACCAGTTGAACAGGGCGCAGCCCAGCAGCACCGCGGCGGTGACGGCGATCCAACGTGCGCCGTGCTGCCGGGCGCGGTTCATGGCCCACAGGAACAGGGGAATGCCGAACACCGCGGATTTTTCGATGGTGTACCAGTTCACGTCCCGGAACACGTGCAGGCCCATGGCGAAGGGCATGGCGGCCAGCATGGCCACCCAGGGACGCGCGCCGAGATCTCGCAGGAGCAGCCAACCCAGGCCCCAGGCCAGCCAGATGTGCAACAAGGCCTGGGCGTTGAACGCCCCGTTCGGGCTCAGGACCAGGTCCAGCAGTGCGGTGAGCCAGAGGTGGCCGACATGCACGCCGATCAACGCTAGGCCGGGATCCTCCAGCGCACCGCTCGAGAAGGGCCGCAGGTGGACGCCCTCGAGGTAGAACAGCAAGCTGCCGGCTTTGTCTACGGTGGGCCAGGCGCCCCACACCGCTCGCTCCACCAGCGCGCCGGCGGGTGCGGTCAAGGCGATGACCTGGGCCGCGATGATCAGCAGCCAGGCGGGGGTCGGGGCGCGCTGTCGGAGCCACAGCCCCAGCGCGAGCAGGGCCAGCGCGGCGACCAGGCAGGCCACCCAGGCGCCCGGCAGGTCCAGGGGACCCGCCAGGAGGCTCTGTTGCTCTGCGCTGGGTGGCGGTCCGTACATTGTCGAGGGGACCTCTCGAGCCCGAGGGATGGAGCCGAGCTACAGCCGAATCCGACCTCTGCAGGCTAACGGCTCCCGCAACCATGCACCCCACCACGCGACGGCTGCTCACCTGGTATCGCGCCCACGGACGCGTGCTCCCTTGGCGAAGTGCACCCGGTCCCTACCGCACCTGGCTGTCGGAGATCATGCTCC
>Ga0307987_1000125_pt1 | contig 46385 bp, 39 predicted proteins | sample EllFjometagen181_FD_203157 | JGI IMG/M metagenome (GOLD analysis project Ga0307987, IMG submission 203157) | Marine microbial communities from Ellis Fjord, Antarctic Ocean - #181 | ecosystem: Environmental > Aquatic > Marine > Unclassified | place: Southern Ocean | collected 2014-10-08 | reverse complement strand
AGATAGCACCTTTTTCTGCTCAATGAACTGTTCAATGGTTTTCAATCTCTCTTCTTTGTTAGTCATTCAGTCCGCTCCCTAATGATCAAATTACATATGATTTTATTACATAATAATGTAATTTGATGATTAAGTCAAGTGCCTGATTTGACGTCCTTTTTTGAATGAATAATGAGAATACTGCTCAATATTCTGATAAATCAACAATGTTGTTAAAGGATAAAATACTGTAATTATTGATTAATTTAAGATCCAACGGCCTGCTAAAACAATAGCATTAACTCTTTTAAAATTGCATCGCCCATGGCATTTGTACCCACTGATTTTTCTACTTGGTCGGTCAGATCTGCCGTGAATATTTTAGCTTCCAGGACTCTGGATATGGCGGATTCGATCGCATCAGCCGCCTGGGGTTGCCCAAGGGTGTACTTGAGCATCATGGCACCAGACAGGATCTGGGCGATGGGATTGGCAATGCCTTTGCCGGCAATATCCGGAGCAGATCCACCGGCGGGTTCATAGAGTCCAAATTTATCTTCGTTCAGGCTGGCCGAGGCCAGCAGGCCCATGGAGCCGGTAATCATGGCACATTCATCTGAAATGATGTCCCCGAACATGTTGCCGCAGAGCAATACGTCAAACTGGTGGGGATTGCGGACCAGCTGCATGGTGGCATTGTCCACGTAGATATGGTTCAAGGTGATGTCGGGGTATTCCTTTGCTATCTGCGTCACTACCTCCCGCCAGAGTACCATGGAAAATAATACATTCGCCTTGTCAACGGAAGTGACGAGTTTGTTTCGCAGCCGGGCCGCTTCAAAGGCCATTCTGGCAATTCGTTCTATTTCAAACCTGGAATATACCATTGTATCAAAGGCAGTTTCATCTTTTCCCGAACCCCTTCTTCCCTTGGGTTCACCAAAATAGATGCCGCCGGTGAGTTCCCGCACACAGAGGATATCAAATCCGTTTTGAACAATTTCAGGTTTCAGGGGCGATGCCGATGCAAGTGTGGGGAATACTTTGGCCGGCCGCAGGTTGCAATATAGGCCAAAGTGTTTTCTTAAAGGGAGCAGGGCGCCTCTTTCGGGTTGTTCTGCCGGTGGCAGGGTCTCCCATTTGGGTCCTCCCACGGAGCCAAATAAGATGGCATCGCTTTGTTCACACAGAGAAAGAGTAGAGGCGGGAAGTGCTTTGCCATGATTGTCAATGGCAGCGCCGCCAATATCGGCAAATTCGTATTCAAGAGAAAATTTATATATTTTTGCGGCTGCATCCAGAATTTTAATTGCCTGGGTCATGACCTCGGGTCCAATTCCATCGCCTGGGAGTACTGCAATGTTGCTCACTTTAACCAATCTCCTTTTGTGGGTAAATATTGTTACCATCATATAGGAATTTGGATTTTATGCAATCTTAAAATTCAGTCACTATAAAAAATATTTAGATATACTGGATTTAATCCAAGGATTTAGAGAGGGGACAATCAAACTTTTTTGCCGCAGTCCTAGCTGCGGCAGGCGGGTGAAAAGGAAATATAAAGCCTCAGTCATTCGATACAACACCTGCACCGGGCAAATAGTTGTTCTTAGACTTTTAACACTCTGGTAGCAGACAGTCCCTTGTCATTCTCCTGTGTTTCAAATTCAACCAGTTCTCCTTCGGCCAGGGTTCTAAAACCCGTCATTTCAATGGCCGAATGATGCACAAAAATGTCTTCTCCGCATTCCTGGGCAATAAAGCCAAATCCTTTTTTTGAATTAAACCACTTGATTGTTCCCTGCTGCAAAATTTTTTCTCCTTACTGTTTGTCATTCTATAAAAAAGTGTGATTATTGGAGTATTACTGATTCCCACAAAATGCAATCAAAAAAAAAGGAGGCTGATTTACATCAGCCTCCTTTCACTAAAAAACAAACCTAACCATTATCTTCTATTTCCATATTCTGCATAGGCCATGGCAGTGAATCTGTAAACAATATGTGCCATTTTTGAAAAGGGCAGGAATGCAAACAGGTTGATGATGGCAATCAGATGCAGGTAATAAAACGCATAGGAAATATATTCCAAATGGGCCAGACGAGACATTTCACTTAGCATACCGGTCAACCCCAGGGTAAAAACAATTCCCAGGATAAACCAGTCTTTATAAGTGTTCAGCGTATCTTTATTGCTGAGCCGGTTTTTAATCATCAGGCCGGAACCGATGACCAGAGAAACTCCGGCAATATTGGCAAGCCATTTAATGGGGTTCAGCTGGGGGTAGGGGCCGGGATATCCACCAAGATACAGCATGGTTCCACAAACTGCTGTGACAATGAAAAGTCCGATAAATCCATACAACACCATCATATGCGGGGTGGCACGGTCTCGATTGGTTTCACACTCGGTGAATTTGTCATGTTTGAGTACGGCTGGAATCACCCGGATCAGGGCCTGAAAGAGTTCTTTATAGTTCAGGGTGGTCTTGTCGGTTTTTCCTTCTGATACGGCATTCTTATGAATATCCACAATAAACCGTTTTAGTGCCAGCAGGAAGACGATGACAGCAAAGGTGGCTGTCGGGATCATTGTCATATCCACAAACCAGGTGGAAAAGAAGTTTGAATGGGAGATGACATGGGCACCCTCGTGGGCATGTGACCAGTGAAGACGACCCGCAAGGGCATCCCCAAAGAGGACATTGAAAATTTTGGTCATGGTATCACCATAATTCATGGTGATGAAGGCCAGAAGGGCAACCCAAATGGCCGGGATGCCTATCAGGAAGGGCAGTTTTTTCGGGTCATTCACCGCCATTGCCAACGCTTTGGGCGTGGCATATTCGATAATGGCAGCAGAGCGGATAGCCGCAAGCACGTCTCCGGGGGCCGCGCCCCTGGGGCAAAGATCTGTACAATCGCCGCAATTATGGCAAAGCCAGATATCACCGTTGCCGATCAGTTTATCTTTGAGGCCCCAGGATGCCGCGATCATTTCTTTCCTGGGGAAAGGGCTGTCTTCCGGTGCAATGGGGCAGGCAACGGAACAGGTGGCGCATTGGTAACACTTTTTGAGTGTATCTCCGCCAAGACCCTTTACTTGGGCAATAAACCCAAGATCTGGTTGTGCAAGATATTTTTCAGTCATACTAATATACCTCCATATAATTTTGCAAATTTACCCTTAGAATCCTTTGAAGGGATTGGGGCCCATTTCTTCAACTTTTTCCACAAAGGCATTAATAATTCCTGGAAGTTTGTCATATTCATCAATGGCAATCTCTTCAAAGGCCACCCGCTCTTCTTCAAGGGCCAGGCTGGCAAGGGCTTCCCCAATCTTTTTCACCCGGACTTCAGCGAGCTCAGAGCCTTTCATAAAATGACACTGGTAATCATCTCCATGTTTACAACCGATGAGGATGGCACCATCAAGGCCCTGGGCCAGGGCATCTTTAATCCAGATGGTATTGACAGAACCAAGACACCTGACCGGGATAAACCGGACATTGGGGGAATAATCAATTCGGTGCATTCCCACCATATCAAGGGCAGGGAAGGCATCATTTTCGCAGATAAGGGCCAAAAATCTAAAGGGCGGCTCATCATAATCATCTTCAGATGGAACGCCGATGGCCTTTACCTGGGAGCCGATACTGTCAATGGTATAATCGGCAAAGGTGATAATTCTCTCAGGACAGGCACCCATGCAGGTTCCGCATCTTCGACACCGGGTGGGATTGATGTTGGGAGTTCCTTTTTCATCATCATCCAGGGCACCAAAGGGGCACTCAACCGTACATCTTTTGCACTGGGTACATCTCTGGAAGAAGAAATCGGGATAGGTCATGTCACCAGACCTTGGATGAACGGACATGCCGCGGTTGGCACTTTCAATACATTGGATGGCCTTAAGCGCAGCGCCCGTTGCATCTTCAATGGACTCTTCAATGGTCATGGCCCGTCTGATGGTGCCGGCTGCATAAACACCGGTTCTCTGAGTCTCATAGGGGAAGCAGATGTAATTGGAGTCTGCATATTGACCGAAAAGATCATTGTCCCGAAAGCCGGGTCCCTGTCTGTAGGCCAGGTTGATGATAGGATCATCCTTAGTAGCAGGCACCATACCGCCGGCAATAACAACCATGTCCGCTTTGATGGCAAGATTGTCTCCCAAAAGGGTATTGATGGCGGTGACGGCAATGCTGTCACCTTGTTGGGCAACTTCTGTGACAGCCCCCTTGGTCATGAAAACACCGTCATCTTGCTGCATACTTTTGTAGAAATATTCCTGGAGTCCAGGGGTTCTCATGTGCTGATAGATTATGTAGGCTTTACCGTCTGAATAATCATTTCGGACATACTTGGCCTGTTTGAGGGCCACCATACTGGTAACGGAACCGCAATATTCAAAATCCGCATCATCTTCATCCTTTCCAGGACTCTGGATGAATACCACATTTTTTGCTTCTTTGCCGTCGGAGGGTCGGACAATCTTTCCCTTGGCAGCAATCATTTCAAATTCATCATTGGAAACCACATCGGCAAGGTCCACGCCCAGGTGGGAATATTCTTCGCCTTCCAGAACGGAAGGGCGCCATCCGGCTGCCAGAACCACGGCACCATAAAGTTCGCCATCCGGATCCAATTGAAGGATATCTTCTCTTCCTTCATTGTATTCGAGATATTTGGCATGGGCAGCTTCTACATCCAATTCCTTGCCGGCCTCATCCACCAACATCTCTTCGGGCAGGGGAAAAGGAACGTCAAAGGGAATCTTTTCGCCGGGGGTTTTAAAGGTCACCGTGAACTCACCGGGCTGGCCTGCGATACGGGCGACTACCGTATTGGTTTTGATCGTGATGTTAGAAAATCCTTCAACCTCCTGGATCATGGCTTCCACCACCGGGGTCTGGAGGGATTCAAAGGGCTCTTTAACTGGCATCTGGCTGCGAAGTTTGCCGGCATATCCGCCCAGAGCATCCGTTTTTTCAACAATAGTTACCTCATACCCGGTTTTAGCTGCATCAAGTGCCGCTGCCATGCCGGTAACACCCCCCCCCAGAACCAGGATCTTTTTGGAAAAAGATTCTAATTTATAGGGTTTGGGCAGGGAGACTTTTTCAACACTGATCATACCCATCTTGATATAGTCTTCCGCCTTCATCTGGATGGGGTCAAAATGTTCTTCATCATCCTTCTGATCTTCGGTAAGGGCGGGGTATTTTTCCCTTGAATGGGGCCAAACAACCCCTTCTCGAAGGTTCGCTCTTTCCACAATGCAATTATCAAATTTGAACACGTCAAAGTTTACCCGCTTGGAGCAGGCGCCGATGACCATTGCATTTACTTTGCCGTCATCCACATCTTTTTGAATGAGGGCAACCCCTTCTTTGGAGCACAGGAAGGGATGGGTGGTGCAATTTACACCCTCTTCATCGGGGACATCAACCAGCGCCTCCATGTCGAGAGTATCGCCTATTCCACAGCCTGTGCATATATATACGCCGTATTTTTTATCCATGGTGAGTTACCTCCTTACAAGGGTCTGAATGGCTTTAAGTGCCATGCCAGTGGCATTCTGGTTAGATGTTACGACATCGGCAGGTTTGTTGGCACACCCTGCTGCAAACATGCCGCCTTTTGAAAAGTCATTCACAATAAAGCCGTCTTCGTTGTATTGAAGATCTGCATTGGGTTTGTCAATGGCGCAGGTGGGCTGCATTCCGGTGGCAAGCACCAACAAGTCAACGGTCTGACGGACCTTTGCGCCTGTGATGGTATCTTCAGCCACAAGATTTATGTTGCCTGTTTCCGCCTCTTCACTGACTTCCGCTACTTTCCCTTTGACAAAGAAGATGTTCTCATCTTTCTTGAGGTTGGCATAGAATTTTTCATATTTCAGACCCGGTGTCCGAAGATCTATATAATAGATATAAATTTTGGCATCCGGGTACTGGGCTCTCAGGTAGGTGGCGTGTTTTAAGGATGCCATGCAGCAGATATAAGAACAATAGGGCAGATGATTCTCGTCTCTGGACCCTGCGCATTGTGCAAATGCTATGGTTGCAGGTGCCTTGTCATCGGAGGGCCGAAGAATTTTTCCTTCGGTGGGACCATTTAATGAGGCCATTCTTTCCAGCATCATATTGGTCACAATATTCTGATACCGGCCAAACCCCAGGTTCTCGATCTTGGTGGCGTCGTAGGGCTGCCATCCTGTGCTCCAGACAATGGCACCGATTTTAAGATCAATGGTTTTTTCTTCCATGTCAAAGTCAACAGCATCATATTTACAGGCTTCCTTGACCCTGTCCCGGTCATCGGTGCTCATGGCAGGATCCATGACATATCTTTGGGGGAATGCCATGTTATGGGGGAGATATGCGGCTTTTCTGCGGTCCATGCCAAAGTTGAAATCATTGGAAATTTCAGTTTCACAGACTTTGGCGCATTCGCCGCAGGCGGTGCAGTTTTCATTGACATATCTGGGGGCCGTCTTGATTGTTACCGTGTAATCACCGGGTTTGCCGTCCACGCTGGCCACTTCAGACATGGTGAGTACGGTTATGTTTTTGTTGTCCTTGAGTCGTCTATAGTTGATCTCAAGTCCGCATGTGGGCGGGCAAAGTTTGGGGAAGTAGTGTTTGAGCTGGGATACTCTTCCGCCAAGGGATGCTTCCTTTTCCACAAGGAAGACCTCATACCCCACTTCGGCAGCTTCCAGGGCCGTTGTAAGGCCACTGATTCCACCGCCAACCACCATGATGCTTCCACTTACCGGGGCTGAATTATCTGTTGTCATGCTGTCCCTCCGTGCAATTGAGTTGTTTCTATTGGTTTTCTCATTATTATTATATGCCAAAATCCCAAGGCCTAGCAGCCCTGCAGATTTTTTCCGGCACCCTCTCTCCTATTTTGTAAGTACAGACGCCTTGGGTTAACTTGAGAACCGCGTATATTCTTACAAAAGAGGAGACAGGAAGAAGGCCGGATAAGGCCTATAATTTGAAAAAACCTCCAGGCACTGGAATGTCAGCACCTGGAGGTTGTATATCAAACTATACCCTCAAAATTCAATTGCTTAAATTAGTCGGCAATAATTTTGTGGTAAGGTTCTTTTTTCATGGTCCATTCATTGGTCACTTTGTCGTATGTAGAGTTAACAAAGCAGAACCATTCTTCGTCATTTTGACCCATGAAGTCACCTCTGTAGTAGAACCCGGGGTATCTTGATTCTTCACGGAACTGGATGTGACGGGTATGGGCCTGAACTGTGTAGAGACGATGGTTGATTTCCCATGCTCTCATCAATTCATGCAGATCACCGGCAGCGATTTTCTCAAGATCTTCACGGAACATTTCGAACAGATCCATGAGGATTTCAAGGGATTTTCCACCTGTCATGTAGTATGTTGCAGTACCGCCACCATACTCATTGGTCATCTTCATCAGACGCATTGCCATACCAGCAGGTTTGCAATAGTTCGGGTTAACGTTCTCGTCTGTTGAATACTCACAATGGTCAAGATATTGTCTAACCGGTGCATAAACAAAGTCAACCAATTCTGCATCAGTTTCTTTGAAACCAGTTACTTTAGAACCTTCTTTTTCCAGGTACTGAAGCATGGATTTTGCAACAATACGACCCTCAGCATGGGATCCGGAAGAGAACTTATGACCGGAACAACCAACCCCATCACCAGCGGTAAAAAGACCGGGAGCAGTGGTCATTCTGTTGTAACCCCATTTGTAGCTGTCTGGGACCCAGTCTTCTTCAGGACCGGAACACCAGATACCGCAACAACCGGAATGAGAACCCAGCAGGTAAGGTTCGGTGGGCATAATCTCAGAGTCTTTCAGCTCAGGTTCAGTGTTAGTTGCGCACCAGAGACCGGCCTGACCAACGGACATGTCAAGAAAATCTTCCCAAGCTTCAGACTCAAGATGTTTGAGTTCTTTCTTGCTCATGGTTTCACCCAGTCTTGCAAGGGCATCGGCAGTTTTCATGATGATGGGACCACGGCCTTCTTTGTACTCTTTCATCATGAGATGGTTTCTCAGACAAGTAGGCGTTACAGCAGCAGTTCCGTAAGGCGCATATTTTGCAAGCTCTTCTTTTGCTTCGTCTGATGCAGCATAGTTCTCACCAAGACCATTAACAGTCTGGGCTTTGAAAAGAAGGAACCACGCGCCAACAGGGCCGTAACCATCTTTAAAACGAGCAGGGGTGAAACGGTTTTCCATCATGGAAAGCTCGGCACCTGCTCTGGCAGCCATTGTATAGGTAGAACCTGCATTCCAGATGGGATACCAGGCACGCCCTTTTCCCTCACCAACTGAACGGGGCTGATAAACATTAACCGCGCCGCCGCAAGCACACATGATAACTTTTGCGTTGATGATATAAACTTTGTTTTCTCTCAGGGAGAAACCAACAGCGCCAGCTACTCTTTTGGGATCATCTTTATCGTTGAGAATTTCAACGATGAAGCATCTTTCAATGATGTTGTCTGCGCCAAGGGCTTTTTTCCCGGCTTCAGCAACAATTCTCTTGTAGGATTCACCATTGATCATGATCTGCCATTTACCGGTACGGACCGGAGTAGCGCCGCTCTTAAGCGTACCCTGTTTCTGACCTTTCTTACCGTCAAGGGTTTTGCCGTCGTCACTTTTTTTCCAAATGGGAAGTCCCCATTCTTCGAAAAGATGTACGGAATCATCAACGTGGCGACCCAGGTCAAAGATAAGGTCTTCACGAACAATACCCATAAGGTCATTTCTAACCATGCGGACATAATCTTCAGGTTTGTTTTCGCCAACATATGTATTGATTGCGGAAAGACCCTGGGCTACTGCACCAGACCGCTCAAGAGCTGCTTTGTCACAAAGAAGAATCGTTGTGTCGTCAGATGCCCATTTTTTAATCTCAAATGCTGTTCCGCAGGCAGCCATACCGCCACCGATGATCAGAACATCAACGTCTCTTTTATCAACCTCAGGATCTCTTACAGCTCTAAGCTCTCCAACAGGTTTATTTGGTAATGCCATTATATACCTCCAAAATTATATATAAAGTATCAAATTTTAATTGTGACAGTTAATTATGCAAGCTCGGTTGGAGCTACAAGAACATAACCGTCAGCTTCCTGGGTGGAAAGAAGACCAGAGTAAAGGTCTTTGCCTTTCAGATCCGCATAATCATTGGCTTCACCTTCAGGAGTAGTTCTGATGGGGAACTTGAAGCGTTTCACAACGCCGTTCCGGAACTTACAGGTCCACATGATATCCTCGGTACCCAACATGGGAACAACAGAAGCTCCCATTGGAACAAAGTCAGAGTAACCTCTGACTTCAATTGCCTGGGTAGGACAAATTTTTACACATGAATAGCATTCCCAGCACTGATCTGGCTCCTGGTTGTATGCTTTCATTTCGTTGGGTTCAAGAACCATCAGGTCATTGGGACAGATATACATACAAGCTGTTTTGTCCCCACCTTTGCAGCCGTCACATTTTTCTGCAATTACAAAAGATGGCATTTAAAATACCTCCATAATTTAAGTTAATCAAATCGCACAATACCGTTGTGCTACTATTTTTATTAACAACATAGGCCGAATCATTTACTGTTCCGCCTGGTAATCCATAAGCCAGTTTTTGGATCAGTGCAGTTTATTCCAAGTAAAAAGGTAAAGCTGCACCTGATGCAAGCTTCGCATAAATGTTAAGGCAATAGCACTCTGATATGGCTATTGTCAAGAAATTTTGAAAAAAGATTGACCCAGATTTTTAATTGTTTAGGCTGCTGAAATTCATTACACTATATATTAAATTCAGGTGGGAGGAGATACCATATGTAGTGAGGTGTCCCGATCAAAAAGGGACTGGAAAAATTAAAGAAATCCTGGTAATTTAAGTGCGGTTTAAAAACGGAAAAATTTAATTAAGGACACAAAAATGACCGAAGACATGATCCCCGTCCATGAACGAGACCCGATGCCCTTTGAGTGTTGTTCTGAGAATCCCTGCTTTAATGAATGCTGCCGGGACCTGAACCAGGCGTTAACCCCCTATGATATTCTACGGCTCAAAAGAAATCTGGGGATATCATCCCAGGTTTTTCTCAAACGCTATACCTCCTTTCATTTCGGACCGGGTTCGGGTCTGCCCATTGTTGGGTTTAAGCCCAATCCTGCCACAGGCCATGAATGTCCCTTTGTCACACCAAAAGGCTGTTCCGTCTATGCGGACAGGCCAGGCTCCTGTCGACTTTATCCCCTGGCCCGGGCCATTGCCATGGATCGGGAAACCAAGGAAATTAATGAATATTTTGCTTTAATTGAAGAACCCCATTGCAAGGGATTTGGCAAAAAAACAAATTTGACGGTTCGTGAATGGATGGACGGTCAGGAGGTGGCGCTCCATAATTTGCACAATGACAAACTCATGGAACTGATCAGTTTGAAAAATAGGATTTTGCCGGGGACGCTTGAAGGTGCCCAGTCCGATCAGGTATATCTGGCCTTGTATGACCTGGATGAATTCAGGACCCGGATTTTTGACCAGGGTCTCGTAAAGGAGTTCAACCTGGCGGACTCCCGTTTGCAGACCCTCAAAACCGATGATGAAGCCCTCATGGACTTTGGTATTGCCTGGGTGAAAAATATGCTCTTTGGTATGGAAATAGACATAAAGGAATAGGCAATGGAGATCCAAGGCAAGGTCGCCCTGGTTTTGGGGGCGGTAAAGGGAATCGGAAAAGCAATAGGGCTTGCCCTGGCGGATCAGGGGGCAACTCTCATACTCACCCGCCATGACTGGGAAACCGATTTTGAAGCCATGGATGAAGCGTTTGCACACAGCCGGGCCGAACACCATATCTTTACCGCAGATCTGTGCAAACTTTCGGACATAGAAAAAATGGCTAGTTTCATCCGGGACAGATACGGCCGTCTGGATATCCTTATTAATAATATTGAACGGGGAGGATGGCCCACGGTCCACGGCAAATACACTGAAGCGCAGTGGGACCTTGAAATTCAAACCACCCTTAAGGCCAAACGATGGGTTTTTGACGCGGTTTATCCACAGCTCATGGCTTCCGATGACGCCATTGTGATCAATTTATCCTCCATTGCCGGCATGGTGGGAAGAGTAGGTCCAGCAGCTCTCATCTTCAATGACGGATATGCCATGGCCAACCGAGGGATTTCTTCTTTAACCGAAACCTGGGCCCGAATGGGGGCGCCCAATCTTCGGGTTAACGAGCTTATGCTGGGGATTTTTGAAACCCGTCATGCCCAGGGCACCCGGGGGTGGAAAGAGGTGCTCACGGAGGATGAAAAACAAGCGCTCATTGACCACACTCTTATAAAGCGGACCGGCACCATCGAAGATGTGGTCAAGGCCTGCCTTTTTATGATCAAGGATGCCCCCTATATGACCGGCAGCGTTGTCCGTCTAGACGGCGGTTTCGTCCTGGCCGGGGAAAAGGTCCCGCCCCTGCCCAAGGGGATTGTGTAATCGGAAAATTTCTAAAGGGAATGAAGAATGCTTTCTTATTGGTCTGAAAAAATTGTTGCCAGGCTTGATAAGCTTGCTTCGGCCTTTGCGTATGATTATAACTATGCAGTATTCGATGCAGACGGAACCCTTTGGAGCAATGATCTAAGTGAATCGCTGCTTTCTCTTCTTGAATCTGAGAAGGTTATTTCAGTTGGCAGGTATAATGAGGCAATGTTTCCAATGCCGATTATGTCAGGAGAGAGTCTGGTATCTTATTACCTCAGACTTTGTGATGCGGATATAAATATCGGTTACTTCTGGCTGTGTCAGGCCTTTGCCGGTTTTTCACCCGGAGAGTTAAAAGAGCATATTGATGACCTGTTTAATAAAAATGGTTCAATTTCATATATGGCATTTCAAAATGATGGTTCCATAGTTGAAAAGTGGATTGATCGACCAACTGTGTTTTTCTGGCAGCAGGAGCTGCGGGCCTTTTTATTTGAAAAAGGGATTAACGTTTATGTTGTGACGGCATCCCAGGAAGAGCTTGTGCGAATGGTTGTTGCAGATCCGAAATACGGTTTTGATATTCCGTCTTCAAGCGTCATCGGAATGAGGCTTGCCCTTAGATCTTCAAATGGTAAGAAAATTTTAGGTCAGCATGATAAGAGTCTGAATAAAAATTATTATGAAAGTATGATTACTTCTTCTTTGTCAGGTATAACAACCTGGTATTCAGGTAAGGCCGCTGCCATAAAAGAATATGTCGATCCTGTAAAAAAGCCAGTGCTTGTAGCAGGCAATTCAGAGAGTGATTTTGCCATGCTTAATTACGCAAAAGCAGATCCTGGCATGAAAATCCTTGTCACGGAAAACGATGAACAGCAGAGTCTTTTAAAGGAAAAAATCTGTGCAATGAAGGGACTGGATAAAAATGAGAGTCAGTTTTTGAAAACTAAAAAATGGGAAGTTATCTCTCCTGATCAGTTTTGAAACCATGAAAATATAATAGACCAATGAATCCGGTGTGAATTATCGGTGGATAGCGGTGGCTCAGTCGGGCTTGCAACGGGTCGCATTTTTCCAACTTAAAATTTCAATTATCGAACGTTCATGTGCGAAAGTGCCGGTTGATCTGTTCAAAGATTTGTCTTCCCCAGAGGGTATGAAGTTTGGGGCCCGGATGAAAGCCGTCCTCGGCCATCAGTTTCTCATCAAAGGGTAAATTAAATTTCAGGAATTCACAATCGGCCTGGGTCTTGAGCCAGGCCCCCATGGATCGGTTCATCTGGCTTGAACACAATCCCAGGTAAAATCCCAGGGGCCAGGGCAGCGCCGGGAACATTTCCATGGGAGGAACTGCAGAAATGAGCAATTTTTTAATCTTGAATTTTTCTCGCAAAAGACACACCAGTTTTTTTTGCCGGTCCATCCATTGGTCCTTTGTCACCCCCACTTTTACATCATTGACCCCCAGGGAGGTGACCGCAACATCAAAGACTGCCGAAGGCAGGGCTTGCATATGCGTCATGGTATCAGCAGTGGTGGCGCCGGTTTTTGCAATCAATTCCCATTCAACCCTGAACTCTTTTCCAAAACAGGCAAGAACCTGCCCGGACAATGCATCGGCTTGGTCATCCACACCAACCCCGGCAGCAGCGGAATCCCCAAGGATCAACAGGCGGATTTGTTTTGCCCCATTGCCCTGAATACCCTTGCGAGGTCCCGCAGCTTCGGGCAATCTGGGGGTATTTTTCCTGACCTGTTTTCCCTGGTAGATTAAAACAGGGGCCAATATTACTTTTAAGAACCAGAGCATTCTTTCTTTTATCACATCTCTTTTGGTCCTTCAAATGATGTTCTTGATCGTTTAAATAGATAGTTGTCGCCTGGACCCTATGTCATACACTCAATCATTTATGAAAAATTGATAGGCCCCTGAGCACCTTTTGACCAATCCCGTTTTAGACAGTCCAATTCCCTTTCTAAATAGTCTGGGTCATTAGCCGCCTGTGGTCCGACATATCCATTTCCCGCCGCAAGCGTTTCATACCAGAATTTAGCATTCTCTTTTATGACGGTTGTTTTTGAAACGTGGACGTCTCCATCAAAATTGACCCATGTGATATGGTCTGAAGCATTGTCATTAAGCGGCATTAACAGTTCAGCCAGGTCAATAGTGGTGGGGTCATTTTCTAGGTTCATAAAGGCTCCGTTTAGATTCATATTTTAAATTTTGGCAACTTCAAAATAAGGCATGGAAAAAGATTGTCCACAAAAAAAATTAAGACAGGATAAATTCTTTAGGGGATGTTGAGGGGCAGGTGCACACATCCTGCCACCTGGCTGTCTGGAAGTTTTGTTTTGGCCACATTGGGCTCAATGGCGGCATCATACTGGATGGGTCCTTCCACGAGCAGGTCGGGTCGTTTTTCTCTGACCAGGGCCGTGGACGATCCTTGGCAATAGATTTCTCAATTGCATGGCAGCCACGGTAAAACTTCTGGCATGGCGGTACATTTGCTTGTGTCCGCAGAGAATATTGGCATTCAGGGTTTTGGCAACTTCGGACAGGGTGGGCTTTGCCAGGACGGCTTCATCGGGTATGGCGTAAATCAATTGGTTCCGAACAAGGCCGGCAGCTTTGATGCGATGAATAATATCATCTTCTGTTGAGGCGGTGACACGGTTGATGATGGTGCCGACAATATTGCACCCTTTTTCAACCAGGGATTCCAGGGTAAGGCTGATGAGCCTGGACACATCTTCAAGGGGTTTTTGAAATGCATTTGCGACCAGTAGAACCGGGCAGGAAAGGTTTTTTTATAATACTGGCATTGATATCAATTTCAACACTGGCTGTGGAGGAAACAAAATCGGTCCCTTCGCAGAGGATAAAATTACAATGCCGTTGTGCGTCTGTGTATTTTCCGCTTCCCGCTTCAGTTGCTGTTATGTATAGTCCGTTGGACATTTATTCTTTTTCTCCTTGAATATTTGTGTAAGTCGATGGGGGACGACAGGGCTGGACACCATACCCGCTCTATTCCCGTGTCCTTCAGCTGGCAAGGGCGGTACAGGAAAGTTTTTTGCCGGCCCGGGTTCCTAGAATAGAAGGGTTTTGCTTTGCCGCCATGAACCGGCCTGCCCTTGAAGTCGGGGGGGATTTTTATCAGTTTTTTAAGCTGCCGAAAAATAGGCTTGGGATCGTCATTGGAGATGTGTCGGGTAAGGGGATTGCCGCATCGCTTTTTATGGCAAGGCTCAGCAGTGACCTTCAATATTATTCTTCCCTTTACCCTGACCCTGGAAAGCTTTTTTCAAAAATAAATAAACAGCTTTGTGTCCGGGCAAAACAGGGAATGTTTGTCACCCTGGTTTATATTCTTCTGGATATGAAAACAGGACAGATCTGTTTTTCCAATGCCGGGCACCTTTCACCGGTTTATGTGGATGAACAAGGCATTCAGATAATTGGCAGTCACAAGGCCAAGGGGCCTCCTTTGGGGATATTGCCTAATGCTCAATATGGCCAGGATCGGTTCCTGTTAAAAAAGGGGGGGATGATCCTGATCTATACCGACGGCATCATTGAAGCAAAGAATCTGGACCAAAAATTGTATGGTGCAAGTCGCCTGGAGAGGGTCGTGGAAAATTGTCCGACAGATCCTATTATGCTTGTCCAGAAGATTGTCGATTCCGTGGATATTTTTTCCAGGGAGCGGCACCAAAGTGATGATTTGACACTGGTCTGTTTTAAAAGAGAAGCATCTGGGCCACGGTCTCTTTGATTTTACCCAACCTGCCGGTTTTTTGTCGAAATTTCATTTCAACCTTTGCCATTCCTTTGTAAAAAGGGGTTCGGTCAAAGGGGATATAGGGGGTTTCGTTAAATTTACCGGCAGGGCATCCTGGCCCTTTAAATGGGGCTGACCCTGGCTTGTGAAGCTCGTGGGGAAGGCCGTGGAGCCGGCATATCATGGGGCGGTACCCATAGACCAGGCAGCGGCTGTCCTGGTTGAGAGGGCACATGAGCTTAAGGGATACCGGATTTTCCCCTTCTGGAAAGGTTTTATTGTAATAGATCACAGCCCTTGCCCGGGCCTCTTTTTTTATATCCGGGGCCAGTTGTTCAACCCCGTGGATCAGAAATGCTTTTTCGACAAAGGTGTGGTGGAAAAACAGGGATTTGCAACAATTGTCCTCACATCCCTCACATTGAAAACCGTATTGGGAGGCTGTCATCTCCCATGCCCTGTCCATGGTGGCGTAAATATCAGCGAGCTGTTGGAATAATTTGTTTGTCATGGGTTATATCAATTGTTATAATAGATGTTAGACTAGGGGATTGGGGAAAAATAATTTTGTATACAAATCCAGTGCATATCGGTCTGTCATGCTGGCAATTAGATCACAAACAGATCGTTTTAAGACATTCTTTTGTGCGTCCCAGGGGGCCATTTCCATTTTTTCCAGTTCTATTTGCATCATATCCGGGTGTTCGATAAAATAATGATAAAGGCCCATAATAACTTTTTTGGCCTTTAAAAATTCATTGTGAACCACAGGGGAACGATAGACCTTGTCATAGAGAAATTTTCGTAAAATGGTCATGGCATGGAAGGCATCTTCTCCCATATCCAAGATAAATTTACTTTTATGGGGGCCGGAGTTGTATACCAGGTATTCTATCATGGTGCTGGCTCTGGCAGAATGGGTTTTTCCCAGTTTTTTAAGGCAGATATCCGGGACTTCCGCCTTGGAGATGACTTTTGCCCTGAGGGCGTCATCCAGATCATGGTTAAGGTAGGCAATGATGTCCGCCACTCGTACGATCCTTCCCTCAACAGTGATGGCGGTTTGCCCTGGTGTGGCAGGGAGGATGTTGCCAAAGCCCTTTGAATGCTTGAGAATTCCATCCCGGACCTGTTTGGTGAGATTCAGGCCCTCACCTTTATTTTCAAGCACGTCCACCACCCGCAGACTCTGGTATGCGTGGGAAAAATGGGGGGAATGGACTTCGATCAAGGCGGTCTCTCCACCATGACCAAAGGGAGTGTGGCCCAGATCATGACCCAGGGCTATGGCTTCGGCAAGATCTTCGTTTACCGCAAAGGCCCTGGCAATATTCCTGGCAATTTCTGACACCTCAAGGGTATGGGTGAGACGGGTCCTATAGTGATCACCTAAGGGGGACAAGAATACCTGGGTTTTATATTTAAGGCGCCTGAATGAATTGGAATAGACAATCCTGTCCCGATCTATTTGAAAAGGGGTCCGAATGTTACAGGTATTTGTTTCCTCGTTTCTTCTGGTGGTCTGGGTACTGGGTGTCCCATATTCAGAAAGAAAACTTTGCTCCCTTTGTTGAAATATTTCCCTTATGCAAGGCTCTTTTTTAAGGGGTGCTATATTTTTTTTTAATAGATTCATAAATTTTGGTGTTGAAGTTTTGTTAATATCCGAATACCATACAATAGTTATCAAAAAAAGCAAGTGACTCCCCGTATTCCAATCTTAAGTTCTTCAGGGGAACCGTGTAATAGTTAGCTTCTATATAAGGAATCACAGCAGATCTTGCCAAATGAATTTTTTATGGAAATGGCACTGACCCAGGCCAAGATAGCGTTTACACGAGGAGAGTTTCCCGTGGGATGCGTGATTGTCCAGGGAAAAGAGGTGATTACCACAGGAACCCGTCAGGGAACCCGTGGTGGGAATTCTTTTTTTAGTGAAATTGATCATGCGGAAATAAGAGCCTTAAAATCTCTTGAGGTTAATGCCCGGGAGTTTATTCCGGAGAAATCTATTCTTTTTTGTACCATGGAACCCTGTTTAATGTGTTTTGCCGCAATTATTCTTTCCGGCATAAAAAAAATTGTTTATGCCTATGAAGACCCAATGGGGGGAGGGACCTGCTGTGATTTGTCTTCAATGGCACCTCTATATAAAGATGCAAAAATAGAGGTGGTTCCGGGTGTGCTGCGGGAAAAAAGTCTTGATTTTTTCTATGAATTTTTTAATAAAGAGACAAACCAATACTGGAAAAACAGTTTTTTGGAAGCGTATACCCTGGACCAAAAAAAGATCGTCGACTGAGAAATAAATAATACTTGCATTTCTTGGAGCAAGCCGTTATAATCACAAGGTTATACTTACTTATACTATTGATGAACATTAGGGAGGCGTGCCAAAGCGGAAGGTGTGAAAATATCTAATAAACGAGGGCGACAGGACCAGACAATCGTGAATAAGGGGATCAGAGCCGCAGAAGTACGTGTAATCGGCGCTGACGGCGAACAGATAGGGGTTTTGCCCATTGCTGAGGCATTGCAAATAGCCGTGGATGGTAACATGGATTTGGTTGAAGTGTCTCCGGATGCCAATCCGCCTGTCTGTAAGATCATGGATCATGGAAAGTTTAAGTATGAGCTTACCAAGAAAAAACAGGACGCCAGGAGAAAGCAGAAAGGCTCTCAGATTAAGGAAATAAAGGTACGTCCTAAAACAGATGACCATGACCTTGAAACCAAGGTTCGGCATATCGAAAAATTTATCAGTAAGAATGATAAAGTTAAGATCACATTGGTTTTCCGCGGGAGAGAGTTCATGCTCAGGGAACAGGCCAATGCTGTTTTGGAAAAAATTGTTAGCCTGACCGAGGAATTTACGGTGGTTGAGCAGCCCCCCAAATTTGAAGGTCGGGTAATGACAATGTTGCTGGGGCCTAAAAGTTAATTGCCCCTTTTGGTTTAAGGTTAGTTCCAACTAGCACATTGTTTAATATACATACGGTAATATATGGTGGTATATATTTTATACCACCTTCTATTTTTTTAGTAAATTGCAACACAGGAGAGGTTAAAATGCCTAAAATTAAAACATGCAGGGCCGCAGCAAAACGGTTTAAAAAAACAGGGTCTGGGAAATTCAAATTCCGTAAATCCCATGCCAGTCATATTTTGACAAAGAAAAGTACCAAACGAAAACGGTCCTTACGTTTGGATCAGATTGTTGATGCGTCTAATTTGAAAGCAGTCAGACGCATGCTGCCGAATGGCTAAATTTTTTTTCGGATTACCCGTATACAGGTTGGGGATTAATTCGGAACCCAATATATAGTAAGGAGTTAGGTCGATGAGAGTTAAAAGAGGATTTACAGCAAACAGGCGTAGAAATAAAGTCTTAAAGCTTGCAAGAGGGTTTAGAGGCGGTAGAAGCAAATTATACAGAACAGCTGCAGATGCGGTTGATAAGGCATTGATGTATGCATACCGGGACAGGCGTGTCCGGAAAAGAGAATTCAGAAAGCTTTGGATTGTCCGGATTAATGCCGGTGCAAGAATGAATGACCTTTCTTATTCTAAGTTTATGAATGGTCTCAAGCAGGTTGGCTGTGAGCTGGACCGTAAGGTGTTGGCAGATCTGGCCATCTGTGATCCTGCTGGTTTCTCCCAGTTGGCATCCCAGGCAACTGCCCGGTTAAATTAGACTGGGGGTATTTTGCAAAACAGTATTGCTGATATTGAAAAAGAAGCCCTTGAAAATATTGAACATGCCGAGTCCGCTGATGCCCTTGAGTTGGTAGCCACCCGCTATCTTGGCAGGAAGGGTGAGCTCACCGGATTTTTGAGGAATATTTCATCCCTTCCCGAGGCGGACCGACCCGATGCCGGAAAGAACGCCAACCTATTGAAGGTAAAGCTTGAATCTTTGATTCAACAGGCGGTTTTTGTCCTTGAAGGAGGTGCAAAAGAAAGCGGTGCCGGAATTGATGTGACCCTGCCCGGTCGTCCGGCTGTCAGAGGGTCCTTGCATCCTGTTACCCAGGTCTTAAATGAGATCAGTGGTATATTTATGCGGTTGGGATTTGATATTGCAGAAAGCCCTGAGGTTGAAACAGATTATTATAATTTTGAGGCGTTGAATATTCCGAAATATCATCCTGCCAGAGATATGCAGGATACCTTTTATGTGTCAGACAATATTGTGTTAAGAACCCACACCTCTCCCTCCCAACCCAGGGCCATGGAAAAAACAGATCCGCCGGTGCGTATCATTTCTGCTGGCAAGGTGTTCCGGTGTGATTCCGATTTGACCCATACTCCCATGTTTCATCAGATCGAAGGGCTGATGGTGGATAAAAATATTTCCTTTGGTGATCTTAAGGGCATATTAACCACCTTTGTGCATCAGTTTTTTGACCGAGAAACTTCCCTGCGGTTTCGGCCCAGTTTTTTTCCCTTTACCGAGCCCAGTGCTGAAGTGGATATCCGTTGCGTGATGTGTAAGGGCAAGGGGTGTCGTATCTGTTCTAAGACAGGCTGGCTTGAGGTTTTAGGGGCTGGTATGGTCCATCCTGCGGTGTTTGAAAATGTTGGCTATGATACAGACATTTACACCGGGTTTGCCTTTGGGGTTGGTATAGAACGGATGGCCATGCTCAAGTATGGTATTGATGATATTAGAAAATATTATGAAAACGATCTTCGTTTTCTAGGGCAGTTTTAATATGAAAGTCAGTTTAAGCTGGTTAAAAGAATATATTCCCGTTGATCTCGATCCCCAGGACATTTCTGACAGACTTACCATGGCAGGTCTTGAAGTTGATTGTGTTGAAAATCTGTATGATTATCTGGACAATGTCGTGGTGGCAAAAGTGAGTGAGCTTCGAAAGCATCCCAATGCAGACACGCTTTCCTGCTGCATGGTAGATGTTGGAGGGGATGAACTGGTACCAATTGTTTGCGGTGCGCCCAATGTAAGGCAGGGGATGACAGTTGCCTGTGCCCTTCCCGGTGCCGTGTTGCCCGGAGATTTGAAAATTAAAAAAAGCAAACTTCGGGGGGAACGCTCCTGCGGAATGCTGTGCAGCGGATCTGAGCTGAGGCTTGCTGGCGATGCTTCCGGGATAATGGATCTTGAGGAAGGTCTTTTGCCGGGAACGCCCCTGGAAAAAGCCCTGGCTATTTCCGATACGGTTTTTGAAATTGATTTGACGCCCAATCGGCCGGATTGCTTGAGCGTGATCGGGGTTGCAAGGGAAGTGGGTGCCTTTACCGAGCCCATGGGTCGTGTGAAATTACCCGAAGTTGTCCTTCCCCAGGAAAAAATAGTGGGCAAGTCCATTCATGACCATGCGCGAGTGTCCATCAAGGATCCAGATCTTTGTCCCCGGTATTCTGCGGGGATGTTGTTTGATGTTAAAGTGGGGCCGTCCCCCTTCTGGCTCCGCCAGAAACTGGAAGCTGTCGGGCAGACCCCCATCAACAATGTGGTGGATGTGACCAACTTTGTCATGCTTGAAACCGGACAGCCCCTCCATGCATTTGATTTTGACAATCTGGCCCAAGGAAAGATTATTGTCCAAAAAGCCGGATCTGACATCGATTTTACCACCCTGGACAGCAAAGAACACAAGCTTGAGCCCGAGATGCTTATGATCTGTGACGGTGAACGATCTGTAGCCCTGGCCGGGGTTATGGGCGGTGAAAACTCGGAGATATCCGATGCCACCACCCGTGTTCTGATAGAGAGCGCCTATTTTAATCCCATTTCCATTCGCAGAACTGCCAAAAGGACCGGGATTGCAACCGATGCCTCCCATAGATTTGAGCGGGGGGTGGACCCTGAAGGAACGGTTTATGCAATGAAACGGGCGGTTTCTTTAATCGCAGATATCAGCGGCGCGTCCATTGCAAAAGATTTTATTGATGAACATCCGCTAAAGTCCGAGCCCATAACGATTTCTCTTGGTGCAGATGCCTTGAATACCCGTTTGGGGACTGATCTTTCCTGCGAGGCCATTGGGGGGATTTTACGCTCGGTTGAGTTCCAGGTTGAGCAAACCGGAGAGAATCAATTAAATGTTCTTGTCCCTTCTTTTCGAGTGGACGTGGTGCGGCCGGAAGATCTTTCCGAAGAAGTCGCCCGTCTCTGGGGATACAATAATATTAAGACCAGTTATCCTTTGGTGCCTGCCAAGGGAAAAGTTCTGGCCCCTGTATTATTGCTCAGGGAGAAAATTCGGCAGATTTTGCCTGGGTTTTCTTTTTATGAAGCCATTAATTATAATTTTATTCATGGGGAATCCTGCGACCGGCTCAAATTATCTGATACCGATCCGAGAAGATCCGTGGAAACGATTTTAAATCCCATTTCAGACCAGATGTCTGTGCTGAGGACCTCTCTTGTTCCAGGACTGCTTGAAACCATGAAGCGGAATAATTCCCAGCAGTTGGATTCCATAAAAATCTTTGAAATTGGCAAGGTTTTCTTTGCAACCCAAAAAGGAAAATTGCCCGAGGAACGAGAAATGGTGGCAGGTTTTATAACCGGCAACCGTACAGAACAGTCCTGGTTTTCCAAGAAAACCGGGGTGGATTTTTATGACCTGAAAGGGGTTGTGGAAGGTCTGCTCAAGGAGTTGATGATTTCAGATGCTCTTTTTTTGAAAATAGAAGCAGATGCCTGTCCCTATTTTGAACAAGGCTTTGGCGCCATTGTGAAAATAGCGGATAAAGTGGTCGGTTCCCTGGGAAAAATTGACGGTCAGGTTCTCAAAAGCTTTGGACTCAAGCAGGATGCCTATGTCTTTGATCTTGATTTGGCACATCTTTTGGGTTTGATGCCTGAATCCATTCTGGCCAATCCCTTGCCAAAGTTTCCTTCTCTTTCAAGGGATATGACCTTTATTGTGGACAAGGAGGTTGAGGTGGGCGCCATTCTGGGTCAGATGAAACTATTTGCGCAAAAGCAATCTCTTGTTGAGAATTATTTTCTTTTCGATGTATTTGAAGGGCAGCCTCTGGAAGAGGGGAAAAAATCTTTGTCCTTCAGGGTTGTTTACAGATCCGCCAATAAAACCCTGACGGAAAAAAATATTAAAAAGGTTCACACCCATATGTCAGCGAGTATTCTGGACAAATTTGAGGCTGATTTGCCCGAGTAAAATGGGGTGTTGACAAAAGAGTTGGTGGTTGCTATATTCTGCTGCTAATGCGGGCATAACTCAGCTGGTAGAGTGCAAGCTTCCCAAGCTTGATGTCGCGAGTTCGAGTCTCGTTGCCCGCTCCATCTTTTTTTTGGGGAGGATGGCAGGTGGTTCCATTTAGTGAGGTAAAGATATGATCTGAACCGGTACTTTTGGGTGAGGGTTTTGTTAAAGTTGTATTACTAGGAACGGGCATCTGCCCGTTTTTGTATTTGGGGATGTGTAAATTAGATAGGGGTTTTGGTTGCTTTATGGGCTTTGGAAAACAAGAAATGGGGACGCTGGCGGGACAAATCAGGGCGGTTGCACTGCCCCTGTGCCAGGATGAGGATCTTGAGCTTGTTCATGTCGAGTATGTTCCCGGTGACAATGAAGCAATGGTCCGGGTTTACATTGATAAACCAGGCGGGATTACCATGGATGATTGTGTGCTGGTCAGCCGGCAGCTGGGGGATTTGATTGATATCCAGCTTACACGCTTGGGCCGATACCGGCTTGAAGTGTCCTCCCCGGGATCGAACAGGCCCTTAAATCAAAAAAAAGATTTTCATCGGTTTACAGGTGAGAGAATAAAAATAGAAACATACGAGGCAATTGAAGGGCAGAAAAAATTTACGGGAGTTCTTGAGAAGACAAATGATGATTCTGTCGTAATTGCAGTTGATGGTAAAAAAGTTGAAATACCAGACCTTATGATCAGCAAAGCAATGCTTTCAGGTCAGTAATATGGAGAACGCTTAACATGTTTATCACAGATATAAAAAGGGTAATTGACCAGGTAAGCCGTGAAAAGGGTATTGATGCGGAAATACTCATCACCACAATCAAAGAGGCCATTGTTTCTGCTGCAAGAAAGAAAATCGGGCCCCGGGCGGATATCGAGGTCCATTATGATGAAAAGAGCGGCGATGTTGAGGTGTTCCATTTTAAAGAGGTTGTCGAGGAAGTTGAATATGCCGATAGCGAGCTGACCCTGGAAGAAGGGTATGCATATGATCCGGAATGTGAGATCGGTGACAGTCTCGGTATCCGAATTGATACCGAAGATTTTGGCCGGATAGCGGCCCAGTCAGCCAAGCAGGTCATTATCCAGAAAATGCGGGAAGCCGAGAGAAATGCGGTATATGAAAATTTTATCCAAAAGCAGGGTAAGATTATCAACGGGATTGTCCAGCGGTTTGACCGAGGCAATCTTGTGGTCAACCTGGGCCAGGCCGAAGCGATTTTAAGACCCAGAGATCAGATGCCCAAGGAAAATTATAAACGAGGGGATCGAATCCGGGCCTATGTGCAGGATGTGCTTGAAGAATCAAAGGGTGCCCAGATTATTCTTTCCAGAACCCATCCCGAATTTTTAACGGAATTGTTCAAAACCGAGGTGCCCGAGGTAGCCGAAGGAATTGTTACCATCCGGGCGTCGGCCAGAGTGCCGGGTCTCAGGGCAAAGATAGCGGTCTCTTCAATTGATTCTGATGTAGATCCTGTGGGTGCCTGTGTGGGAATGAAGGGCAACCGGGTCCAGAGCATTGTTCAGGAGTTGAGGGGAGAGAAAATCGACATTGTGCAGTGGAGCCCGGATATTGCCAGGTTCGTTTGTAATGCACTCTCTCCGGCTGAGATTGCCCGGGTGATTATCGATGAAGATAACAAGTCCATGGAAGTGATCGTGAATGATGAATACCTTTCCATTGCCATTGGCAAGGGGGGACAAAATGTTTCCCTGGCTTGTGAAATTACCGGCTGGCACCTGGAAGTGACAAGTGAAGAAGAGTATAGTCGCGAGGTCAAACAAGGGTATGACAGCCTGATGAAATTGAGTGGTGTGGGAATGGCCATGGCGGAAAATTTGTTCAAAGCGGGATATGCTTCTGTCCTGGATATTTCGGAAACACCTGTGGAAGACCTATCCGCTGTGATGGATATCCCTCCCGAGGATGCTCAGGCCACCATTGAAGAGGCTGTAAAGATTCTTGAACAAGAGCGGGTGGATGTAAAACTGGAGCGGGAAGCCAAGGCGCAGGCGCGTCTGGCAGAAGAGCAGGAACGTCTGGCAGAAGAGCAGGAACGTCTGGCAGAAGAACAGGAATGCCTGGCAGAAGAACAGGAATGCCTGGCAGAAAAACAGGCCGCTTCTGTGGCTGAAGATCTCATAGATCCTTCGGCAACTGCAGTGGATGATGAGATGGAAGACGCTGAAGGTTAGACTGTAAACGAAGCAGGCAGCAGGCAAGAGAAAAAAATATTAAAAGAGGATTACTGGGGGCAACGAATGGTGAAGGTCAGAGTATATGAGTTAGCTAAAGATCTGAACATGACAAACAGAGCGCTTCTTAATAAAATGAAGGAACTGAAAATCGAAGTTAAAAGCCACATGAGTTCTCTGGAAAATAGTGCGGTCGCTGCAATTAAAAAAAGCCTGTCGGGTAAAAAGAAACAGGCAGATGATGTGAAGGTTAAAACTGCTGTCATCCGCCGGAGAAGACAACCCCACGAGGAAGAATATGATGATGAGTCCCCAGATGAACTATCGGGTGAACTATCGGGTGAACTATCGGGTGATAAGGCCGAGGATATCGCTGAACAAGTGACGTCTAACCAAGTCGAGGATTCCATCAAAGAAGTTCCAACGGAACAATCAAAGGAACTGGCAGAAGAACAATCCGATAAAAATGAGGGTGAACGAGTGGTTGAACCTAAGGGGGCTGATTCAGAAAAGAAAATTGCCAAGCCCAAGGTGAAAAAAACGACAGCCGCAAAAATTGTAAGGCCGGTTGAGATAGCCCCTGAAACAACGCCTGAACCCGTAATAGAAAAAGCTGTGGAATCAGTTATTCCTGAGGCAAAGGTTGCGGATTTAAAGGCGGAGGATGTTGCGCAGGGAGATAAGGGTTCGGAAACCAATATGGATGTCCCGGAAGCGTCAAGAGAGGATTTGTCTGCCGCGGAAATCTCGATGTCGGGGTCTGCAACTGAAGAGACTGACAAGGGTGGGGCAGAAAAAGAAGCACCTGAATCGGTTGAATCCAAAGAGGCGGCATCAGAAGACACCAAAGAAGAAGACAAAAAGAAAAAGAAAAAACGCAAGTCAACCCCGGCTAAAATAGTGAAAATTGCCGATCCCGCAGTCCTTGAGAATTTAAGGAAATTAAAATCACCGGAAGAGAAAAAACGTCCGGGGGTTAGAGGGGATGCTCGTCCTGGTTATGCTGACAAAAGGCCGGCACAGCAAAGGCCAGCTTCCCAGCGGCCAGCGACGCAAAGGCCAGCGACGCAAAGGCCAGCACAGCAAAGGCCAGCACAGCAAAGGCCAGCGGCGTCAGCCCGTCCAGGCGCAGTTGCCGGCGCTCCCAGGCCGGATATGGCCGTTCAACCGCCCAGTGACCCCAGTCTTAGAAAAAAAGACAGGCGACGGGAGCTCCCGCCGGTGTCTGAGTTTGCAGGGAAACGTAAAAAACGCAAGCAAAAATCAGTTGTTGAAGGGGATGCATTGTACACGGGCCGGGGCCGGAAAAAACGGGGTAAGAAAGATATCCGTGGCGGCAAAAAAGGAAATTTTCAGAAAACTCTGATTACAACACCCAAGGCCATTAAACGACGGATTAAAGTTGATGAGACCATAGAGCTTTCAGAGCTTGCCAAACGGATGGGGATCAAGGCCAATGAGATGATTGTGAAATTGATGGGCATGGGGGTTATGGCCACGGTGAATCAGACCATCGATTTTGAAACGGCAACTCTTGTGGCCACTGAATTTGATTTTGAAGTGGAAAAGGCAATCTCCCATGAGGAAGATCTTCTCCAGATCAAGACGGCCGAGGATGCCGAGGAAGATTTGATTGAAAGCCCGCCGGTTGTTACCATTATGGGTCATGTCGATCATGGAAAGACCTCATTGCTGGATGTCATCCGTACCTCAAAGATTACCAGCGGTGAAGCCGGTGGTATTACCCAGCATATTGGTGCCTACAATGTTGAAAGTCCCAATGGTGGTCGGATTACCTTTCTTGATACACCGGGCCATGCCGCCTTTACCGCCATGCGCTCCAGGGGAGCCAGGGTAACTGATATTGTTATTCTTGTTGTGGCGGCGGATGACGGTGTCATGCCTCAGACCATAGAGGCCATTAATCATTCCAAGGCAGCCGGTGTGCCGGTGATTGTGGCGGTGAACAAGATGGATAAGGTGGGCGCAGATCCGGATCGGATCATGCGCGAATTGTCAGAGCTGGATCTGTTGGCCGAAGAATGGGGTGGTACGGTTATCTTTGTAAAGGTTTCCGCCAAAACAGGTGAAGGGATCGATGAGTTGCTTGAAATGGTTCTTCTTCAGTCCGAGGTACTTGAACTTAGGGCCAACCCCAATCGAAAGGCCACAGGATATGTAGTGGAATCAAGGCTGGATGTCGGCAGGGGATCTGTTGCCACGGTTCTGGTGAAACAAGGAACCTTAAAGGACGGAGACCCCATCGTGTGTGGTCTGCATTCCGGTCGTATTCGGGCCATGATTGATGATTCCGGGGATAGAATTGATGCCGCCGGGCCCAGTACCCCCGTTGAAATTGTGGGGCTTACCGGCGTACCCGATGCCGGTGATGAATTTACCGCCGTGGATTCCGACAAGGAAGCCAAGCAGATTGCCTCCCACAGAATGCAGAAACAGCGGGCCAAGGAACTGGCCAAAAAGAGCCGTACCAATCTTGAAAAAATGTTTGAGAACCTGGGTTCAGCTGAAGTTAAAGAGCTCAAGCTTATTGTCAAGGCAGATGTCCATGGTTCCATCGAGGCTTTGAACGATTCTTTGAAAGACCTTGCCAAGGAAGAAGTGGATATTAAAATTGTCCATTCAGGTGCCGGAACCATCAATGAGTCCGACGTGGCCCTGGCAGCCGTTTCCGATGCCATTATTATCGGGTTTAACGTTCGACCCTCTCCCCAGATCCGTAAACTGGCCAAGGACGAACATGTGGACATGCGGTTCTATGACATTATTTATAATGTCATCAATGATATCAAGGCAGCCCTGGATGGCATGATGCCCTCCACCTTCCATGAAATCATCATCGGACGGGCTGAAGTCAGGGAGACCTTTGTGGTTCCAAAGATGGGAACCATTGCAGGCTCTCACATTATGGAGGGTAAAATGGTCCGGGGTAAAAAGGTTCGCCTTCTTCGGGACGGTATCATCAAATGTGATACCCAGCTCTCCTCCCTGCGACGGTTCAAGGATGATGTCAAGGAAGTGGATCAGGGCTACGAATGCGGTATCGGCCTTGAAAAATATAATGACATTAAGGTAGACGATTCCATAGAATGTTATGAAGTTGAAGAAAGAAAATATAAGGGTGAGTAAGGCAAAAGAATGAAACCCTATACACGAGCAGATAGAATTTCCGGCAGGATCCAGGTGGCGATTACGGATCTTTTGAGAAAAAAGATGCAAAATCCCAAGGTCGAAATGGCTACTATCACAGGGGTGAAACTTACCACCGACCTTCGGATAGCCGATGTGTATGTGGCCGTATTCGGCGGCAAGAAAAAAATTGACGAGGCCATGGAAGGGTTTAAGGAATCAAAGGGGTATATCAAAAAGTATATTGCCCCGAAACTGGGGCTTAAATTCATGCCGGAACTGCGGTTTTTCCATGACGATTCCTTTGACAAAGCCGCACGAATGGATGCTCTGATCCAGGCGGCTGCAGATTCCGATGCCAAGACACCCGACAAAACCGAAGAGCCGCTTGATCCCGACCTCTCCGAGGACGAATAACCCCCCAGGCCAAATCTAAATGAAAGATGGTATTATAGCAATTAATAAACCGGCGGGGATTTCCTCTGCCGGGGTGGTGGCCCGGGTAAAACGGGTCCTTGGCGTTAAAAAAATAGGCCATACCGGTACTCTGGATCCCTTTGCAACCGGGCTTTTACTTATTGCTGTCCAAAAGGCCACACGGATTTCTCGATTTTTTCTCAGTGGCAGCAAGCGCTATCGCGCCAAGGTGACCCTGGGGGTTGAAACCGATACCTATGATTGCACGGGAAAAATAGTTTTTGAGGCAGATCCGGGGGTGGTGGCTGCCATATCACCTGAAGATGTCCAGCAGGTGGTCGCTCAATTTTCCGGTAGCCAGGAGCAGATTCCCCCCAGTTTTTCCGCATTGAAGCATAAGGGCCAGCCCCTTTATAAGTTGGCCCGCAAGGGGGAAATGATCAAAAAGCCCCCCCGGAAGATTGAAATTCACAACATATCGGTTCAACACATGGATCTTCCCGAGTTTGAAATGGATATTCATTGCTCCGGTGGTACCTATATTCGCAGTATAGCCTATGATATCGGAAAAAAGCTCAATTGTGGTGCCCATTTGTCAGGGCTGTGCCGGACACGCTCCAGCGCTTTTGATTTGGACGCTGCCATTGGACTTGGGGATCTGGAGAAAATGGCACCGCAAGAGATTGAACCCTATATTCTTCCCATGTCCGACTGTCTTGATTTCCTGCCTTCTATCCAGGCTGATACCCTTCTTGAAAAGAAAATATCCTATGGCCAGAAGCTTTCTACAGAAGAGATTGGGCACTTACTTCCCCCGGATATTGCCCCGGCTCCCTTTATCAAAGTGGTGGATTCTTCAGATAAATTGTTGGCCCTTATAGAACCGGACAAAGAGGGCGCTCTCTATAATTATTGTTGCGTTTTTACCGGTTAACTGGTAGTTACCTTAGCTTGTACAGTTTTGTGATGGTATTTTATCCGTGTTGTCCTCTTTTTGTAGCATCTTTTTTTCTGAATGGAATATCGGATCGGAGGAAAGTTAAAAAAGAGCAGCGTTTATACCATGTTTTATTTATTCCAGACAAAGGAGACCAAAAGTGGTTTTACTAGCAGAGAACAAAGAGGAAATGATTGAGGGCTTTAAGCTCCACGAGTCCGATACCGGCTCACCCGAAGTACAGGTGGCAATTTTAACCCACCGCATCAGCTATCTTACTGAGCATCTTAAAATTCATAAAAAAGACCATCATTCAAGAAGGGGTCTTCTGATTCTGGTTGGAAGGCGCAGAAGCCTTCTGGATTATGTGAAGAAAAAAGATATAAATAGATACCGTTCTTTGATTGAAAGACTCGGACTTAGAAGGTAGAATGACCATGAACCGGTTTTTGATCGTTTTCGGGTCAAAAACTGGTTTTGTGTTTAACGATTGGTTTATATCAATCAATCGTATATTGGCTAATTGTATATTGGCTGAATTCATTTTTAACTGGGGGCGGCGATCGTTAGGGATGCTTTTAAATAAGTTCGCATGTTTGCCATCAAGCAGTGGTTTGATTGCAAAGATGCGGGTTTATTATTTGTAAAGTATCTTAAGCTCTCCGCCTTTTTTATTATCAGGAGAAATTATGGAACAAACGAGAACAGCAACCATCGGCGGAAAAGAATTTTCCATCACCACCGGTAAAATTGCCAAACAGGCATCCGGATCCGTTATCGTACAGTACGGAGAAACCAGGGTAATCGTAACGGCTGTGGCGGCTAAGAACCCAAGAGAAGTAAGCTTTTTGCCCCTTACGGTTGAATACCAGGAGCGGATTTATGCTGCCGGTAGAATCCCGGGAAATTATTTTAGACGGGAAATTGGCCGGCCTTCGGAAAACGAAACCCTGAGAGCCCGGATGATTGACCGCCCCATCAGGCCCTTATTTGAACCAGGCTATAATTTTGAAACCCAGGTGATTGCAACGGTTTTGTCCACGGATAAACTTTGCGATCCCGGCGTTCTGGCCATGGTGGGGGCTTCCACTGCCCTTGAAATATCTGATATCCCCTTTAACGGCCCTATCGCTGGTATTAAAGTGGGCCGGGTGGATGGTGAGTTCATCGCCAACCCTACTCCCGAACAAATGGAGTTAAGTGATATCGACCTGACCGTTGCCGGTTCTAAAACCGGTGTGGTAATGGTGGAAGGCGGCGCCAATATCGTATCTGAAAAAGATATGCTGGATGCCATCTTTTTTGGCCACGAATCCATGCAACCCCTCATCGATCTCCAGGTGGAACTCAAAGAAACCCTTGGAAAAGAAAAAAGAGTCTTTATCCCGGCAGCAAAAGATGAGGCCCTGGCAGAAAAGGTAATTGCCTTTTCTACAGATAAGATTCATGAGACGGTTCAGATCAAAACAAAGATCGAACGTGCAAAAGCCCTGGGTCTTTTAAAAGACGAGGTGGTGGCCCATTTTAGTGAGGAGTATCCCGACGCAATTGGTGAGATCAAAGACGCTTTTGGCAAGAATGTCAAATCTGTCAGCCGTAACATTGTGCTTACGGAAGGCAAGCGGATCGATGGCCGGGCATTTGATGAGATTCGCGACATCAATTGTGAAGCGGCTTGTCTGCCAAGACTCCATGGTTCAGCTCTCTTTACCCGGGGGGAAACCCAGGTACTGGGTGTTTTAACCCTTGGTTCCGGCAGGGACGAGCAGCGTATCGAAACCTTGAACAATGGGGATACTACCCGGGCCTTTATGCTTCACTATAACTTCCCTCCCTTTTCAGTGGGTGAAGTGCGACGTGCCGGTGGTCCCAGCCGTAGGGATGTAGGCCATGGCGATCTGGCCCATCGCGCTCTTTCAAGAATTCTTCCTTCGGCCGAAGATTTTGAATATACAATCCGCCTGGTGGGAGAAGTCATGGAATCCAACGGTAGTTCTTCCATGGGAACGGTCTGCGCAGGCACACTGGCCCTCATGGACGGCGGAGTGCCGATTGCAGCGCCTGTTTCCGGGATTGCCATGGGCCTTGTAAAGGATGGGGATAAAACTGCTATCTTGTCTGATATTCTGGGAGATGAAGATCATTTTGGAGATATGGATTTCAAGGTGGCCGGCACCACAGAAGGCATTACAGCCCTTCAGATGGATATTAAGATCAAAGAGCTTTCCAAGGATATCATGGAAACAGCCCTGACCCAGGCCCGGGGCGGACGGCTTCATATCCTGACTGAAATGATGAAAACCCTTGATAAAACAAGGGAGAACCTGTCTCCCCTTGCGCCTAAAATTGTGAGCATTCAGATCAACAAAGACAAAATCCGTGACATCATCGGACCTGGCGGTAAGGTGATCCGTGCGATTCAGTCTGAAACCAATACGGTTCTTGAGGTGGATGATTCAGGTATCATTAAGATTGCTGCTGAAAACCAGGAAGATTCCGATGCAGCCGTAAAAATGGTATCTGATATTGCCATGGATCCTGAAATCGGTGCCATCTACCAGGGTGAAGTGGTAAAAATTACTGATTTTGGTGCTTTTGTTAATATCAAGCCTGGAACCGACGGCCTGGTTCATATTTCAGAACTGGCCGAACATCGGGTCAAACAGGTTACCGATGTGGTAAAAGAAGGCGAGATTATCAGTGTAAAAGTTCTGGATATTACACGGGATGGAAAAGTCAAGCTGAGTTACAAAGCAGCTTTAAAAGATGAAGCAAAATAACGCTTTTAGTATCTGTCCCCTTGCCAGCGGCAGCAAGGGGAACTGTGTATTTGTTTCCACTCCAAAAACTGCCGTACTAGTGGATGCAGGACTGTCCGGTGTTGAAATTCAAAAACGCCTCTCCTTGGTGGGGCAAACACCGGAACAGCTCGCCGGTATTATCATTACCCATGAGCATTCCGATCATGTAAGAGGGGCAGGGATATTGAGCCGAAGGTTTAATATTCCTGTCTATATCACCCCCCAAACCTTTGCCGCCTGTAAAAATCTGGGAAAAATAGACCGGCTTCATTTTTTTGAATGCGGAAGCTCCTTTCGCATTGACCAGCTGCAGGTGGCGCCTTTTTCAATTTCCCATGATGCCACAGATCCTGCCGGGTTGACCATCTCCTTTAAGGAAAACAAAATTGGCATCGCCACGGATCTTGGCATTGTAACCGGGCTTGTCAAGGAGCATTTAAAAAATTGCCAGGTGCTTTATATAGAATCCAACCATGATCTCGAGATGCTTCTCAATGGATCCTATCCCTGGTTTTTAAAACAGCGGGTCAAATCAAGAACAGGGCATCTGTCCAACATGGATACCCGGGCGCTTTTGACAGATATACTCGGTCAAGAGCTGGACCCGGATATTAAACCAGCACTTCAGCATGTGATCCTTGCCCATTTAAGCGAGGAGAATAATTGTCCCAAAAAAGCTGTTATTGAAGTGGCCAAGGGGCTTAATGGTTCCGAGGTCTCCCTGCATGTGGCAGGACCGGATCGCCCCGGGGAAATGATCCGACTTTTGCCTAGCTAACCGAGTGATCCGATTTAGATCATTTCTTTTTCCAGCAGGTGATGGTATTCCCCCTTAATGTCCACCAATTGCCTGTGGGAACCCTGTTCCCTGATTATTCCTTCCCTGAGCAGCAGAATCTGATCACATTCTCTTATGGTGGAAAGCCTGTGAGCAATAATGATGGACAGCCTGCCTGCCATGAGTTTTTTCATGGCATCATGGACTCGTTGCTCTGACTGGGAATCCATGTAGGAGGTGGCTTCATCAAAGATGATCAGATCCGGATCAAAGGCAAAGGCCCTGGCAATACAGACCAATTGTTTTTCCCCGGAAGAAAGGGGGCGTCCCCCTTCCCTGATTTGGGTATCAAGGCCTGCAAATTTTTCAAATAAAAAGTGGCAATTGGCTTTTTTCAGAGCGGACTCAAGAACCATATCTTCAGGCACCATATCGTTTGGCAAATCTTTTCGGGGGGTTATATTTTCCCTCACCGTTCCGGAAAAAAGGACGGGGTCCTGCATTACAAGGGCAGTTTTACTCCGGATATCCTTGATGTTCATTGAGTTATGGGGGATGCCGTTGATGAGGATTTGTCCTGAATCGGGTTGGTAAAAACCCGTCAACAGGTTGATGATGGAGCTTTTTCCGGATCCTGTCTGCCCCACAATGCCGATGGATTTTCCCTTTTCAAGGGAAAAATTTATTTGTTTGAGTACCGGTTCTTTGGGGGTATAGGAAAAATTGATTGTTTCAAATTTTATCCTGTCAATGTTTTTAAGGGGGCTGCGGGTTTTGGTGGTTCGTTTTTTTGCCTTCGGTTGTTGTAGAACCAGGATGATCCGTTCCGCCGAGGCCAGGGCATTCTGGAGCAGGTTGAATTTTTCCGACAAGTCCCTCAAGGGTCTGAAAAAAAGTTTTATATAGCTCAAAAAGGCAACCAGTTGGCCCAGGGTCAGGGTATGGTCTATCACGGCAAAGCTTCCTGTCCAGAGGATGAGAGCAATGCTGATGACGCTTAAAAATCCGATAAAGGGCATGAACATGGCAAAGATTTTTATTTGGAACATGGCTGCTGTAAAATGGGCCTGGTTAAGCTGTTTAAACCGTTCCACGAACCGGCCCTTGCTTGATGTGGTCTGGATGATTTTTACGCCGGTTATCCCTTCGGAAAAACTGTGATTGATTTCAGCAATTTTCTGGCGGATGGTCCTGAAAGCATTTCTTAAAATTTTTGAAAAGACCAGGACGCTGATGATAATCACAGGAACGACGAGGGAAATGGTTGCGGCCATCCGGGCATTGAGGAAGAACATGACCACAAGAATTCCGATCAAGAGGGCCAGGTCTTTAAAAATGAAGACCAGGACACTGGTGAACATTTCATTCATGTTTTCAATGTCCCCTGCCACCCGGGATACCAGGCGACCGCTGGAATTTTTATCATAATAGGAGACTGGCAGTTCTGTCATATGGGCGAACAGGGCAGTCCGCAGACGCAATATGATTTTTTGACCCGTGTATTCCATGAACATGCTCTGACAAAAATCAATGACAAAGGCTGTGCAGGTAATGGCTGCAAAAATCAGGCAAAATCGGGTAAATGAGGTGATCTTAACCCCTGCAATCGTTACCCCGGGTTCAGAACTCACGGGCAGGATAAATCCGTCAAAGGCTTTCTGGGTTAAAAGGGGCATGAGCAGTTCAAAAAAAGTGACGGCAAAGACCAGAAGGGTGGTCAAGCAAAGCATCCAGGCATAGGGTCTGATAAAGGGCCACAGTGCCTTTAAAAGGGTGGTGTTGTTTAAGGTGATTTCCTTTTCTTCAACGGGAATTTCGGCATGGGGATCAGTTCTCATGGTGCGCCTCAAACTGCTGGACCCGGAAGGAATTTGCATAAAATTTGTTGGACTTAATCAGGTCTTGATGGCGTCCCTGGCCGGTAACAACCCCCTTGTCCAAAATATAAATCCAGTCACACGCCGCCAGGGCGGAAAGCCGATGGGAAATGATGATAAAGGTGGCCTTTGGGTTCATGCGCTTGAGCCGGTCTATAATGGTCTGAGCGGTCTGGGTATCCAGCTGACTTATGGGATCATCCAGAATAATGATCGGCTTATCAATGATAAGGGTCCGGGCCATGGCCACCCGCTGTTTCTGGCCGCCGGACAAGGTCACCCCCCTCTCTCCCACCAGGGTGCTAAGTCCATCGGGCATGGCCTTGATGGTGGCGGTCAGGTCGCAGGCCTGGATGATTTGGTTTATGCGTTCTCGTTCAATCTTTCGTCCCAGGAGGATGTTCTCCTCCAGGGTGCCGGAGAAAAGAAAGGCCTCTTGGGGCATGAAGGCAATGTGGTCCCTTATATGATCCGGGTCCAGGCGGGAAATCTCATGGTCATCAATAAAAAGGCTTCCTGCGGTAAGGTTGTAAAGTCTGGGAATCAATTGGACAAGGGAGGTCTTCCCGCTGCCCGGTGGCCCTGTGATTCCCACCCGGGTTCCAGGGCTGATATCCATGGTGATGTTGGTGAGTACCGGTTGCTGCGGATCATGGGAAAATTGTGCCTGGTTAAAGCGGATCCGGCCCTTGATGGTGACGGGCCGGGCCGGGGATTGGGGGGATTGCACCAGGGACTTTGCATCCAGCAGTTCATTGATTCGCTTAAGGGAGGCCATGCCCCGTTGAAAGAGATTGGTCATCCAGCCGATGGCGATAATCGGCCAGGCCAGTACCCCCATGTATTGAAGAAAGGCCACCAACTCTCCCGGGGTCAGGCGCTGCTCCATGACCAGAAATCCGCCGTAGAACAAAATGATTAAGGTGGACAGGTTAAAGAAAAGAACCAACATCGGTCGGAGCAGGGCGGTAACAAAGGCCCGTTTCAAGTTTTTCTTAAAATAATCGGTGGAGGCCAGGGTTACTTTTTGTTCAATGGTTTTTTCAAAGTTAAACACCTTGATCACCCGGATACCGAAAAAACTTTCCCGGATCTGTTCGGTGAGCATGGAAAAGGATTCCTGGGCTGTTTTATGCAGAAGGTGCATTTTCTGGCCCAGATGCTTGGTGAACAAGATTAGAAAAGGCATGGGAATCAAGGCAAGGGCGGTGAGCTTCGGGTCGGTCCAGATCATGATGCCGATGGTGGTGCCTCCCAAAAGGAGGGTATCCACCAGAACAATGAGACCGAATCCAAAGGCCATGCGGACATGGGCAATGTCAGAGGTGGCATGGGCCATGATATCCCCTGTTTTTATCCGGTCAAAATAGGCCATGTCCAGTTCCAGGACCTGGCGGTAAAGATCATCCCGAATTCCTTTTTCCACATCCCTGGCACTTCCCATGAGCAATATTCGCCAGCCATACCGCAGGACGGCCATGCCAAGCCCTAAGCCTGCAATGAGCAGACATTGGCGCATCAGGATATATCGGTCAACCTGGGCTGTGGTCAGGGTATCCACGGCTGTTTTAATGACCTGGGGAATAATGAGCTGGGCCCCGTCCACCAGGATCATGCAGAGAATACCTGCCAGGATTTTGTGCCAGTTTCGTTTAAAATAGGGTAGAATGAGTTTCAACAATAGCCCCTTGCCGTGGTGATTTTGTGGTTTCTCCTGTTTGACACTCTATGTATGCCAGAGCCATTTGTCCATTGTCAATGTTTACAATAAGTCCCCAGCAGGTTGCAGCTGTTATGATGAAAAGATATCCTGTAATCATTTGGGTATTATTATCAGGAAAAACAAGGTTTGGAAAGCTCTGGATATTTTTGGGATTATATCGTCACCCCAGAAATATGCCGTGTACTAAATCGATACATTGTCCTATTATATAAACAGGAACTGGAAAGGCCTGGGAATATTTTTACAATTTCAAGGAAACAAAATTATGGATACCTATAAAGTAGGACTGGTGCTGGGAAGCGGATCCTCCCGGGGGTGGGCGCATATCGGGGTCATCGAGGCCCTTCAGGATGCGGGCATCCCCATCCATCTTGTGGCAGGATGCAGTGTGGGTGCTTTCGTGGGGGCGATTTTTGCCAGTGGAGGCCTGGAGCAGTTGAAAAAATATGTCATTAACATGGACGGTGAAAGCATGTTTTCATTTTCAGACTTGACCCTGATTCGATCAGGGCTCCTGGACGGAGATAAAAAACTTCGTGAACTCTTCTGCATGCACAGCAATAAAAAAAAATTTGATGAACTGGAGATTCCCTTGAAAGTTGTTGCTGCAGACATGCATTCCGGGGGGCAGGTGGTTTTAGATTCCGGCGACCTGCTCAAAGCGCTTCGGGCATCCATGTCCTACCCCGGTCTTTTTGCACCGATATACCACAAGGGGCGATGGCTGATAGATGGCGGGGTGGTCGACCCGGTTCCCGCGGGGATCGCCCGGGCCATGGGTGCAGACATTGTGATTGCCGTTAATCTGGACTCTGAACTGGTATCCCGCAGGCGCCACCATAAAATAGGTGCTGCGCCTGAAATTAAAACATCTTTGGCCCGCAACGATTTTTTAAAAAAGCTGGCCGCCCGGTATGAAGCCGTGGAAAAAACGATTCGGGAACGCCTGGAGTTCCAGAAAAACAAGGAACTCAGGCCGCCCGGTACCCGCCAGGTTATCAACGCTGCCATCCAGCTCATGCAGGATCGAATCACCCGGGTTAATTTTGCGGTGAATCCTCCGGATATTCTCATCGCCCCCCGCCTGGGAGATCTTAAAATGCTGGATTATGATCAGGTCGCGCATTCCATTGAAGAAGGCTACATCGCCACCCGGAACAAGATTAATGATATCCGGATGCTACTGGAAACACAGGTATCTCAAAATCATGATCAAGCGAACATCCATGAGAAATAATGGCATGCAGATGGTTATATTGCAGGTCAAAATTTATTGGCAGCAACAACGGCAAAGCCCAGACGACAGACCAGGATGCCTTAACCGCCCATCTGGCTTTGACCGTGCTGCTGCTTGAAGCCGCCTACGCAGACGGTGAGTGCAGTAAACAAGAAAAAGAGCATCTGGTCGCAACACTTGTGGTAAATTTTGGTGTCACCAGGCAGCAAATTGATACCCTGCTGGCGGAAAGGGATTGACAAAAATTGATGTAAAAGAAATCAGTTGAGCCCAAAGGAACAAAAAAATAACCCCGAACTTGCATTTAAGTTCTATAAGCATATGACCCAGGTTTTGTCAGAAAGACTGTCCAGAACAAACCATCTCATCTGGAACCTGATTTAGGGGCCCCTGCTATTCCGGAAAATTGGCTGGGGAGATATTTTTTATACGCGCCGGTGAGGAACCAGCGGAATTTGAAAAGGACAATCATGGCACGCATTGAAATTGAAATGATAGACAATTTTGTCTTTGTAACGTAACTTAAAGTGAGAATGGCCAATATCAACTCGGCAAATCATCTAGGGCATGATGCATTTGTCTCCCATTTTATCTGATCTTTGAGGTCGAAATTTTTTGTGCTTAAATGAAAGCAGATATTGCATTCAGGGAGCCTGGTTGACACCGGGTTGATTTTTCCCTATAGTTTTTTTGTGAAAATAGAATGGGTAAAGTAAATCGTAAATAATTAGGATAACCATAAAAACACGCCCATTATTGGGTTAGAAAAGGAGATCTCGTGATCGATTTTATTCAGCAATATAATCCCATCACCCAGGCGCTTATGGCAACGCTCTTTACCTGGGGAGTCACTGCGGCCGGCGCCGCAATGGTTTTTTTTACAAAAAAGGTAAACCCAAAATTTATGGATTCCATGCTTGGGTTTGCTGCCGGGGTTATGATTGCTGCCAGTTTCTGGTCTTTACTCGCCCCTGGAATAGAAATGGCGGAACAGATGGGGCAAATCTCCTGGTTAACCGCAGTTATTGGGTTCATGGGTGGCGGCATCTTCATGCGGCTCACCGATCTTTTTCTGCCCCATCTCCATTTGGGGTTGAAGATAGAGGAAAGCGAGGGAGTAAAGACTTCCTGGCAGCGCAGTACCCTGCTGGTATTGGCCATTACCCTGCATAATATTCCAGAAGGCCTTGCCGTAGGGGTCGCCTTTGGGGCAGTGGCAGCCAATCTTCCGTCTGCAACCATTGGGGGTGCCATTGCCCTGGCAATTGGAATCGGCCTTCAAAATTTTCCCGAAGGAGCGGCTGTCTCCTTACCATTGCGGCGGGAGGGCATGGGGCGGACCAAAAGTTTCTTGATGGGCCAGGCATCCGGTATTGTGGAGCCCATCGCCGGAGTCGCCGGAGCTGCATTTGTTCTTTATATGCAGGATTTTTTGCCCTATGCGCTTTGTTTTGCTGCCGGCGCCATGATTTTTGTGGTGGTGGAAGAACTGATTCCAGAATCCCAGCAAACCCATGCTCACATTGATACGGTCACCATGGCAACCATGATCGGGTTTACGGTGATGATGAGCCTGGACGTGGCCTTGGGGTGATGGCATTGGGGTGATGGCATTGGGGTGATGGCCTAAGGCGATAACAATAACATAACCAAGCGTTTTAAAGGCGGTGGCAGTATGGCATTATTTTTAGTTCAGCATGGCATGAGTGCATCCAAGGCAGTGGACCCTGAACGAGGCCTTTCGGATCTTGGTATTGAGGAAACAAACCGAATCGCCCCGGTGGCAAAAGGGTATGCCATCCGTGTTGAAAGGATTCTGCATTCAGGCAAGCGGCGGGCGGAGCAGACAGCTACTATATATCACAGGATCCTGGCATTGAAAACACCCCTGGAGGTCATTTCCGGAATTAATCCCCTGGACGATGTAATACCCTTTGCCGCCGGCATTAATCCTAGCGCCAACTGGATGGTGGTGGGCCACATGCCCTTCATGGAAAGGCTGGTCTCCTATTTGACCACCGGGTCTGAAGAGATCCGGGTCTACCAGTTCCAGAACTCCGGGATTGTCTGCCTGGACTGTGAACAAGGGAGGGATGGGGAGCCGGACTGGTTCATCAAATGGACCCTGAATCCGAATATCACCTGATGTTGTGTTTGAGAAAAATCGATGACACTATTTAGGAGATAAAAACCGATGATCAGATTCGGGCTGTGCTGCCTATTTAAAGAACACCCCATCAAATTCAGACAAACCACCGCCACCTACCTTTCAAGGTTTACCCCCGGGGAGCAGCGGGCAAGATTGTCCGAACTTTGCTTGACCAATGCCCATGACGAGTGGATTCCACGAAAATGCCTGGATGCCCGGGTGGCGGGATAAGACGCTCTCCGTATACAAAGCAAACTCCTGACGGGTCACCGGCCGTGAATTATTGAGAAAATCTCCCAGGAAGCTTAAAGCTTCTAAGTGAAAGCTATGTCTTGCTGGTAGCTAGCGGCAGGGAAAAACTAAAGGTGCTGCCCGATCTTGGCGTGCTTTTAAGCGCCATTATCCCGCCATGGAGTTCGACAATGCCCGTGGAAATCGCAAGGCCCAATCCAGTGCCCGGCTGCTTTATCGCTGATAAAGGGGATTCAACCTGATAGAATTTATTAAAAACCTCTTTCTGAAACTCCTCGGCTATGCCGCACCCGGTATCTGTTATTGATATCATCACATATTGCCCGGTCTTTTCAATCGCATCCAACAGGTCGCCCTCCCCTAGCCGCGCATCAATGGTAATCTTCCCCTGGTCCGGTGTGAACTTGATCGCATTGCTGACAAGATTGATCAGCACCTGCTCAATCCGGAAAGCATCGACATACAACCGGGGCAGGTCTGGGGCGATGCGGGTGTCAAGGCTGATGGACTTTTCGTCGACAAGAGAGCCAAAGGTTTGCACCACATTTTCCATTACAGTTCTGATGTCAATTTCACTGTAATCCAACAAGATTTTCCCTGATTCTATCTTTGAAATGCTTAAGAGGTCATCGAGCAATCTGCCGAGCCGGTTGATGTTCCTTTCCGCCATGGACAGAAACTTCTTCTGATTTTCATTAATCTCGCCCGCCTTTTTTCTGAGAATGACGTCAATGGCATTTTTTATGGAGGTCAGCGGGGTCCGCAACTCGTGGGAGGCAATAGATATAAAATTGGATTTCGCCTGGTCAAGTTTCTGCATCTCTTCCGCTGTTTCGATTAATGAGATTTCGTATTGTTTGCGTTCCGTGATATCCCGACTGATTCCAAGCAACCCGACAACCTGCCCGTCCGGCGTAATAAGCGGGGCTTTAAATGTGTCCATCTGCTTCCGGCGGCCATCCGGATAGACAACCTCTTCCTCGTTATGCAGGGTCCGGTCTTCCTGTATGACCATGCAGTCATAACTGTGTGAAGAGTCTGCGATCTCCCTGTCGAAAAGATCATAATCCGTTTTTCCGATAATATCGTTCCGGCTCTGTCCGACCAATTTGGCAAACGGCGGATTACACCCAAGATAGACGCTCTGCCGATCCTTGAAAAAAACAATGTCCGGGATCGAATCCAAGAGGGAGGAAAGAAGAGTTGTCTGCCGGAAAAGTGAATCCTCCGCCCGCCTGCGCTCGACGGCGAGGCCGACAAAATTGGCCGCCGTCTCGATCCGGGCGATGTCTTCGCTGGCAGGGCGGCACTGTTCGCGATGGTAGATGGCGAACGTCCCGAGAATCCGTCCGTCGCTGGCAAAGAACGGTTGCGACCAGCACGCCAGGACGTTGGCCTTCTGCGTCAACTCGCGCCATGCGCTCCAGTAGGGATGGGTGAGGACGTCCTCGACGATCACGCGCTGATGGGTGAACGCCGCCGTCCCGCACGAGCCGACACCGTCGCCAATTGCCAGACCGTGGATCGCCTGATTATAAAAGTCGGGCAAACCGGGGGCGGCGCCGTGCAGCAGGTGTTTGCCTTCCTCGTCCAGAAGCAGGATGGAACAGATTGCGGCCGGGTCTTCCGTTTCCATGCTCCGGGCAATGAACTCCAGAATCTCCGACAGCGATACGTCGGAAGTCAGCATTTCAAGAATGTGACTGCGGCGGCGTTCCCGTTCTTCCGCGCCTTTGCGCTCGGTGATGTCCTGATGTGTGCCCGACATGCGCAAAGGTTTGTCATCCTCCGTCCATTCGACCACCCGACCGTAATCAGATACCCAGACCCATTCACCATTTTTGTGGCGCATGCGAGCTTCGTATCTGTAGGTTTTTGACTCACGATTAAAGCATTGCGTCAGCAATTCACCAGAGCGTTTTCCGTCGTCAGGATGAACGAGCTTGCTCCATGTGTTGATGCTGATCGGCGCGAGCTCATCTAAGGTATAGCCAACGATTTCTGCCCAACGCTCATTGAACACGGCTTCACCCGTTTGTACATTCCATTCCCATGTGCCGGTGTCGGTGCCCCATATTACTTCGGCAAGACGTTGGCTTTGTTTGCGGAAACATTCTTCGCTTTCACTCAGCTTGTCATGCTTCTGTTGCAGGTGGTCCAGCATACGGTTGATCGACTGCGCCAGGCTGGCGACCTCAAGGCTGTCGGCGGCTTCTGCGCGGTCCGTGCCAAACCCCGTTGTAGCGACGTCTCGGGCAAAAAATTCCAAGACCCGCAAATCCCTGGTCAGCCTTTTGCCGAAGTGCAGCCCCAGGATGATCACCGTCACCACCATGCCGCCTACCAGTATGAAAAATACCTGCAGCAGCTGCCAATCGACCGACCTGACGGTGAGGTCAGGGCTGGTGAGAACGGAGAAATCAAGATGTAAATCAAGATGTTTGTAAATCGGCGGCACATTCACCGCTGCAGCAATGTCCATCGGAGAATGCAACAGATGTTTAGAGTCATTGCCATTCATGAGCCACACGTTATTCTTCCGCACAAGATCGTCAAATTTGATTCTGTAGAGCAAGGCGCCTTCCGCCGAATTCGCGTGCGAAAAGACAATGAACTCGACCGCAATCAGCTCTTTGCCCTTTTCGCCGAGCTGCACCCGTGAAGCGGGTTGGCTGGCGGTAAGCTTTTCTCTCAGCCAGTTCAGCTCTTGCTCGCTGAAGCTGCTGTTACCGCTGCTGGTGATTTCACGCCCTTCGAAATCAGTCAACAGAATATCCACCGGTATGTCATGGATACGCTGGATGCCGTTCAGGTACGGAACAAGAAACCTTTCCTTGTCAGCGCTGTCGACCAGGGTGTTTGCGACCAGGTTGCTCTTGGCGAGTTCAGACATTCGGTCAGCAATACCGTGCAGGCGGCTGCCGACGGCTGCCGCCTGCAACTCGGCATCTTTTTTCAGCAGGCTGTGTAGAGAAGCCGCATGCTCCTGGTTGATCAGCCACCAGGATGTGCCAGCAATCGCCAGCATGGAGATGCCGGCCAACAACGCCGCCATAATCGCAAAGCGCCGCTCGAGGCTGACCAAGAGATGTTTTCTCATGTTATTTCTGCACCGGAACCAGCACGCCTTCCCGGTTAAAGCGTGCCATCAGTAACTCTTCCGGCCCGAGCGCCTCGTGGCGTGTCGGGGTGAACGGTGGCTGGTACAGCTTGACCAGGCCCTGATGCTCGGGCACCTTTTCCAGCGCGTCGCGGATGGCGCTACGCTCGGTGCTGTGCGCCAGGTTGATTGCCTTGGCCAGGATGTGCATCAAGTCGTAGGCATGCGCTACGCCAACCGGTGCGCGAATGTCCTCAATGCGCTTGATGCCACCGGTCTGCGCAGCCGTCTTCATGAAGCGCGCCAGCATCTGCTTGTCGGCGGTGAAGAAACTGAAGGTCTGGATCACCGACAGATCAACTTTCTGCAATGCTGCAGCCGTATGCTTGAAGAAACTGCCGCCGGTGATGCCCCAGTGGCTGATGATAGGCACGCGCTGACTCGGCGGCAGGGCCGCCACTTCGTGCACCAGGATCGCGCCCTCGTCGTTGGCGACCAGCAGCACCGCCTTGGCGCCGGCATCCGTCAGCTTCTTGTATTGCTTGATGAGCGTGGGGTCTTTAAAGTTGAACCAGGCGATATCGACGATCTGCTGATTCTTGACCCCGAGCATGTATTTCTCTGCCGCAGCCAGGTTGCTGCTCCCCCAGGAGTTGTTGATCAGCAGCAGGCCGACCTTGTCGAACCCCCGCTGTTCCGCCGACTTCAGCAACTTCGGCATGGCCAGGCTGTCTCGCAGCGACAGGCGGAAGACGTAGTTCGGCTGCATGCCGTTGTCGATGATCGGATCGCCCGCCGACCAGACCGCCAGGTACGGCAGTTTCATCTCGTGCAGTGTCGGCAATTGGGCGATGATCGACGGACTGAAGCGTCCGCCGAACACGGCAACCAGGTTGGGCATAGACGCGAATTCGGCGTTGTTGCGGACGCTGCGCGCCAGTACCCCGCGATTATCCTTGCTCACCAGCTCAATCGGACGCCCGCCCAACACGCCGCCAGCCGCATTGATTTCCACGATTGCAGTGCGCAGGCCCAGCTCGATGGCCTGCGCGGAAAAGCTGCCATCGAGGCCGAGCTCGCCGTCCAGACCGACCAGCACCGGCGCCTTCTCTGCCGCCCGGGCCGTGACCACGCACAACAGCATGATCATGCACAGTGCAAAGCTGCTAAACATTCTTGAGAACAAGGTCATCATGTGGATTCTCCTATTGGTTTTAATCATTTTTTATCCTAACTATAGAGGACCCAAATGTCAAGACAGTTTTTTGTCAAAATTAAGCGTTAATTTCGGATAAATTATCCGAAGAATTTCGATCCAATTTTCAATTTCTGTTTTTAACCTCCATTTTTTAATTTTCAGCAATTGCCTGCTTGTCATTCTGATCAATTTTGATACTATGCCCCTGCCAGTTCGGAGGATAAGGCTATGCTGGGAAGCAACCTGAGCGCCGAAACTGGTGACAGAAGCATGGGGCAGTGTATAACAGCACTGCCCTTGTTTCATGCTACTGTCCCAAGGCGTTAAATCCCAGGGGCTTTTAAAAAAGCGGTGTCTTGCCGGTAGCTATCGGCAGGGAAAAACTAAAGGTGCTGCCCGATCCCGGCGTGCTTTTAAGCGCGATGATCCCGCCATGGAGTTCGACAATGCCCTTGGAAATCGCAAGGCCCAATCCAGTGCCCGGCTGCTTTATCGCTGATAAAGGGGATTCAACCTGATAGAATTTATTAAAAACCTCTTTCTGAAACTCCTCGGCTATGCCGCACCCGGTATCTGTCACTGATATCATCACATATTGCCCGGTCTTTTCAATCGCATCCAACAGGTCGCCCTCCCCTAGCCGCGCATCAATGGTAATCTTCCCCTGGTCCGGTGTGAACTTGATCGCATTGCTGATAAGATTGATCAGCACCTGCTCGATCTGGGAAACATCAACATACAACCGGGGCAGGTCCGGGGCGATGCGGGTGTCAAGGCTGATGGACTTTTCGTCGACAAGAGAGCCAAAGGTTTGCACCACATTTTCCATGACAGTTCTGATGTCAATTTCACTATAGTGCAACAAGATTTTCCCTGATTCTATCTTTGAAATGCTTAAGAGGTCATCGAGCAATCTGCCGAGCCGGTTGATGTTCCTTTCCGCCATGGACAGAAACTTCTTCTGATTTTCATTAATCTCGCCCGCCTTTTTTCTGAGAATGACGTCAATGGCATTTTTTATGGAGGTCAGCGGGGTCCGCAACTCGTGGGAGGCAATGGATATAAAATTGGATTTCGCCTGGTCAAGTTTCTGCATCTCTTCCGCTGTTTCGATTAATGAGGTTTCGTATTGTTTGCGCTCAGTGATATCCTGCAACTTCACCAGTATGCCGGGTTTATTTTTCCAATCCGCCGATTCGACCCGCATCTCGGCAATACCCGGTTTGCCGCCCGGTTGAAGTGTATCCAGCTCAATCGACTCTCCGACCACAACAGGAAAGCCAAACTCTTGACCGACAAATTCAGTTTGGTCTTTATTGAAAAATTTCCCGAACGACGCATTGGTATAGCGGATGACCCCATTGTTGTCAACCATGAGAATTCCGTCCCTGTTTTTTTCCACAACGTTGATGAAGTTATCCCGGCTGGTTTGCAGATCTGACTCAAGCTTCTTACGTTCGGTGATTTCGTTGGCTAATTCCTGGTTGGTTTGAAGCTGCTCTTTTACTCGCCATTCGATCTCAGTAGTATATTTTATTTTTTTAAAAAGATAGAGGAGCAATATGGCTGTCAAGAACAACGATCCTGATAGGATGAGCCATGAATTGGTATGGGTATATTTTGAATCGAAAAAGCTCGGAGAAGAGCTGAATATCATTTTCCATTGACGCCCCGCGAATTCAAAATTGTTGCTCCAGTGAAGGCCTTTCTGAATCACTTCTTCATCCGTTGGTTGCTCCGTTGCTCCCGGCATTAGCGAGGGGGAGGCGTAAAGGAGACGGGCTCCATTCTTAGCGGATGCATCATAGAGATGGGTATTAATCCCTTCATCAGGGAAAACTTTTAAGGCTGCCCTTACGACATCACCAATACGAAGGACTTCAACAGCCAACCCTTTGCGGTATTTTAGACGCGCTTCCAAAGTCTTCAGGGAGACACCTTGCTGATAAAGAGGAAGGAAGATTAAGCACCCAGACTGGGTGCCGGTTTCCTGGACTAACGTGATCCTGCCGGTGGCAAACACTTTGCCGGTCTGGAATGCCTGGTCAATGGCCTGTAAACGTATCGCTTCGGAAGCGATATTGTAA